>ERZ1026868.340-NODE-340-length-32985-cov-7.868722_pt1 | contig 32985 bp, 22 predicted proteins | sample MGYA00380164_ERZ1026868 | MGnify/ENA primary metagenome ERZ1026868 (study PRJEB33269, sample SAMEA4719800) | human gut metagenome | biome: human-associated habitat; feature: organic feature; material: feces | place: Cameroon | collected 2013-10 ...
GGCGTGTTCGGGACTTTCACCCATTAGAGCGCGCCCATGGCGCGCAAACCAAAAATAAGCAAGAGTTTAACTCTTGCTTATTTTTCTATCCCCGAAGTACACTTTCCACCGCAGCCAGATACTTTACTGATCTTCTTTCTCTTTTGGAAGTACAATATTCAACAGGATTGCCACAATCGCAGCAGGCACGATTCCAGAGCCGCCAAACACAAGCTGTACAAGCTTCGGTGCATGGACAAGAATATCCGGATTTGCTCCCATACCATAGCCAACACCGAGCGCTACAGAGACAATGGAGAGATTACGCGAATTCATCGGATTCTTCGTGATCAGCTGGATTCCACTGAATACAATCGAAGAAAACATCATAACTGCGGCACCACCGAGTACTGACTGCGGCATGATAGAAATAAGTGCCGCAAGCTTCGGACAGAGTCCACAGAGAATCAGGAACACAGCTCCCGTTGCAAGCGCATACCGATTCACAACCTTTGTCATGGCAACAAGTCCGACATTCTGGCTGAAAGACGTATTCGGCAGGACACCAAAACAGGCAGCAAGCGAAGATCCAAGTCCATCACACATAACACCACCGGACAGCTCCTTATCGGTTGCTTCCCGTCCCAGACCGCCTTCCATAACACCGGAGATGTCTCCAACTGTTTCAACCGCTGTAACAATAAACATGATCATAACCGGCAGAATTGCACGCATATCAAATACCGGCTTGACCGGCATAATCTTCGGGATAGCAAACCATGCAGCATCTGCTACCTTGTCCCAGTTCAGCACCCACGCTTTTGTATACTCGACGCCATCGGCAGTTACCCCGGTCGTAGGAAGCACAAATCCCATAACGATTGCAGCAATATATCCAGCAATAATACCTAATAAAATCGAGGAGGAACTCAAAAATCCTTTTGTGCAATGCTTGAAAATCAATATCACAATCAGCACAAAGAGTGCCAGCAGCAGATTCTCCATCGAGCCAAAATCTTCCGCCTTGTTTCCACCGCCAAAAGAATTGATTCCAACAGAAATCAGGCTTAAACCGATGGACATAACAACTGTACCTGTCACAACCGATGGGAAAAACTTCCGGAGCGGTTTTAAAAAGAACCCAAGCACCGTCTCAAAAAAACCGCCTAAAATTGATGCCCCCATGATTGCTCCATATGCGGATACACCGCCCCCCATCGTTGCGGCAACGCTGTTAAATACACCAATAAACCCAGATGATGTACCCATGATGATCGGTACACGTCCGCCGACCGGACCGATTGCAAAAAGCTGCACCAATGTCACAATTCCTGCAACAAGCATTGCATTCTGAAGCAGGGAAAGCTGCAGCCCAGCAAACTCTCCTCCTGCGATTCCACAGGCACCTGTGATGATTAAAAGCGGTGTAAGGTTTCCAACAAACATTGCCAAAACATGCTGCAATCCAAGAGGAATTGCCTGCGCAAGCGGCATCTTTCCATCCATCTGAAATGCCGCATCCGATAACTTAAAACTTTTTTTCATCTATTTTTCTCCTTGTCTTTGGTATTTGCTTATCTAAAATCATCTTCCGGCATCGACATCAATATCTTCTCCGGTGTGATCGGAAGTTCTCTGTGCCATACACCTGTCGCCCGGTAAATTGCATGAGTAATCGCCGGTGCCGGTGTGTTGATCACGATTTCTCCGATGGATTTTGCGCCAAATGGACCTGTCGGCTCGTAGCTATTCTCAAACTCAACCCGTAGGTGTCCCATGTCCAGCCGCGTTGGGATTTTATATTGCATAAAATTGGACTCAACCGGTTTTCCGGTTTCATCATATGTGATATTCTCAAACAACGTATGACCGATTCCCTGCACGATCCCACCCTCTGCCTGGATACGTGCAAGTGCCGGGTTGATTGCGATTCCACAATCCACAACTGCCACATAATCGAGGATTTTTACCTCCCCTGTATAGCGGTCAAGCTCAATTTCCACCATACCAACCATATATGGCGGTGGAGAAACCGGTGAAGAATGCGATGCAGTCGCAACCGCTGCAATATCATTTGCCACCTGATCCTTCACACTGATCTGCGCCAGTGTAACACGCTCGTCTGTGTTAATCTTCCGCACACACCCATCTTCGAATACCGTTTCTTCCGGCTCACATCCAAGCATTCCCGCCGCAATCGCACACAGTTTTTTCTTCAGCTCCTCGCAGGCAAGCTCTACTGCTTTTCCTGTTACATAGGTAGTCGAAGATGCATAAGAACCGGAATCATACGGAGATGCGTCCGTATCTGCGCCAAATACTGCCACGTCATCCACAGAGCAGTCCATACACTCCGCCACCATCTGTGCCAGAATCGTATCACAGCCGGTTCCCATATCTGCCGCACCGATGATCAGGTTAAACGTTCCATCATCTGCCAGCTTCACAGTTGCGGAACCGACATCGACGTTGGATATACAGGAACCCTGCATCGCCATCGCAACACCGGCGGTCCGCACTTTTCCATCGCCCATCTCCCGGACCGGATATTTCTCTTCCCAGCCAAAAAGCTCACGGCATCTTGCCATACAGCGGTCAAGCGCGCAGGCATTTGCAGTCTCTCCATAATACGCCGGCATCTTCATGCCCTCCCGGAGCATATTTTTCTCCCGAATCTGCGTCGGGTCGATGCCAAGCGACTCCGCAAGCTCATTGACCGAGGACTCCAGAGCAAAGATTCCCTGGGTTGCGCCATAGCCGCGATAAGCGCCCGCCGCCATTGTATTTGTATAGACAACATCGTAACCAAACCGGAACGCCTCAAGTCCTCCTGTATAAAGCGGAATTGACTTGTGTCCGCTAAGTCCGACCGTCGTCGGTCCATGTTCCCCATATGCACCTGTATTGGAAAGTGTGTACAGATCAAGTCCGCGGATATGTCCGTCCCGGTCTGCACCCAGCCGGACAGTGACTTCCATCTCATGCCGCGGCGAACCTGCGATCTGGCTTTCGTACCTTGTGAAGATGAGTTTCGCCGGACGCCCCGTCTGCATCGTCACAAACGCCGGATACACTTCGCTGACTGCAGTCTGCTTCGCGCCAAATCCACCACCGATCCGCGGTTTTTCCACGCGGATTTTGCTTTTCGGGATTCCTAGCGCTCTCGATAAAATCCGGCGCACATGGAAAACAATCTGTGTCGAAGAAATCACATGCAGTCTTCCATACCGGTCAAGACATGTATATGTGCGAAATGTTTCCATCATCGCCTGGTTGAACGCACGCATATGATAAGCATGGGAAAATGATACCTCACAGTCCGAAATCACGGCATCGACATCGCCATCTCCGCTCAATTCATGTGCGATCACATTCCGTTTTGCATCACCGCCCACATCAACCGGCGGATACCAGTCATCCTCCGGATGAACAAGCACCGGATTATCCTTCGCTTTGTGGAAATCAAGCACCGGCTCCAACACATTGTATTTCACTTTCACAAGCTTCATCGCTTTGCATGCCGCTTTTTCATCCTCTGCTGCAATGATTGCGACAACATCTCCCACAAACCGCACGTGCCGGTCGATAATCAACCGGTCATACGGAGATGGCTCCGGATAAGTCTGACCTGCGATTGCAAACCTTGTTTTCGGCACATCCTCCCATGTATAGATATCCACCACGCCCGGAATTTTCTTTGCAATTTCTGTATGGATTTCTTCCACAATCGCATTGGCATGCGGACTGCGCAGAAGCTTCACGACAAGCGCAGGACCCGTGATATCATCTGTATACACCGGTTTTCCCAGCAGCAGCTGCATGGAGTCTTTCTTCCGGACTGATTTGTGAATGGCATTGTAATTCTTATGTTCCATCGCTTACTCCTTTCCCTGCTTCTTCCTATTTATATAGTCCAGGTAATTCCGGATTCCCCGGAGCTGTCCTTCGTATCCGGAACACCGGCATAAGTTTCCTGCCAGGTACGCGCGTATCTCATCATCCGAAGGATCCGGATTCTCCCGGAGCAATGCAATCGTATTCATGACAAATCCCGGATTGCAAAATCCGCACTGATCAGCCCCCTGGTCAGCGATAAATCCAACAAAACCGGATGCTTCCTCCTGCAGTCCTTCGAGCGTATATACTTCATGTCCATCCGCTCTTGCACAGAGCACCGAACATGACAAGACCGGGGTTCCATCTAAAAGCACGGTACAAAGCCCGCAATTTGCGGTCTCACAACCGCGCTTCACACTGTAGCAGCCATGCTTCCGCAGAAAATCAAGGAGCAGAAGATCCGGCGATACTGATTCACAAATCAGTGTTCCATTTACTTTGATTTTGATATCCATGTCTATGCCTGCTCCTCTCCGATTTTCTTTGTTAACCGATAGCAAAGCGCACCTGTAAGGCGTGTGCGGTATGCTGCACTGCCCCGGTGATTGCCGGCTGTCGGGATTTTTGTCTCTACCCATTTTGCAAACTGTTTTGCACGCTCTTCTGTGATTCCGTCTGTGAGAAATCCTTCCTCATCCGTGATACAGATTGCTCTGCCCGGTCTCGCACCGACAGAAATCCGGTATGTACCGGAAACCTTTGCCGCTGCACATGCAAGAACCGGGAAATCTGTCCGTTGATTACGAACCGATGCATACGCATAGACACCCGGTGTTTTCTTCACGATCAGACGCACAAGCACGTCCCGGTCCGGTTTTTTCTCGGCGAACTCCTGCAACGGAATTATACCGCCCTGAAACAGTTCCACGTATGTATCCATAGCAAGAAACATCGTCAGGACATCCGAGAAGCCAAACCGTCCCCAGATACTGCCGCCGACAGTTGCCAGGTTCCGGAACTGAACACCGACAATATCCTTTAAGGCATCTCTGACTGCGCCCTGCGTATATGCATACAGACCTTCATGCAGCTCGATTTCACGCAGAGACACCATCGCACCGATAAAAAATGCATCCGCGTTCTCATCAATCCTGTCAAGTCCCAGCTCGCACAGATCGATTGCCGTCTGGATTGTCCGATCCTGCATCTTCGTCCAAAGCATTCCACCGAGGATCATGCTTCCTTTTTTCTGGTTCAGCGTATAAGCTTCTTCCAGATTTTTTACACGAACATAATTCTGTATTGTTACCATAAAAGCTCCTTCTATTTCTCTAACCGCTTTTTTCCAACTTTATATTATAGTAAAAATACTTGCCTTTGAAAAGCGGTTTTGTTACAATACCGTTGTATTATCAAAAATATAACGAAAGGGTTTTTATCATGAAACAAAGATTCAAAAAACATGTAGCACTTATACTCATTAGTCTGATGCTGCTCTCTCTGATCGGATGCGGCAAACCTGCATCCACAGAGACAACCACAACAACGGAAACAGCTGTCACAGAAGCACCGGCAGCCTCCATATCGGATGCTGCTACAACGGCAGACAGCACCCCCGCAGATGCCAGTGAAGAGGGCTCTGATGCGCAGACGGTCTATCCGGTCACAGTCACCGACCAGGCTGGTCGTGAAGTCACAATTGAAAAAGAACCGGAGTCAATCGTGAGCGGATACTATATCTCCACAAGTCTCCTGCTTGCACTCGGTCTGAAAGACAAGGTAACAGGCATCGAAGCAAAAGCAAGTAAACGGCCAATCTACAAACTTGCGGCGCCAGAATTCCTCGAGCTTCCAAATGTCGGCACAGCCAAGGAATTTGACTTAGAAACCTGCGCTTCCCTCTCCCCAGAGCTTGTCATCCTGCCTATGAAATTAAAGGATGCAGCGCAAAGCCTCTCCGAGCTTGACATCCCTGTCCTGCTCGTCAATCCGGAAAGCGAAGATCAGTTAGAACAGATGATTGAACTTGTCTCCACCGCAACCAACACAAAGGAAAACGCAGATGCCCTTCTTTCTTATATTGATGAGAAAAAAGAGATGCTCGAAAAAGACTTATCCGGCGTCGATGCAAAAAGCGTCTATCTCGCCGGTAACTCTTCCCTTCTTTCCACTGCCGGTCCGGCGATGTATCAGTCAGGGCTTATCGAACTGGCAGGCGGTAAAAATGCAGCATCCGAAATCACAGATACCTATTGGGCCGAGATCAGCTACGAGCAGCTTCTGGCATGGGATCCTTCTTATATTATTCTCGCTTCGGATGCAGAATACACACCCGAAGATGTATTAAACGACGAGAATCTGAAGGAGTGCACCGCAGTCAAAAACGGAAATGTCTATGCAATCCCCGGCGATATCGAAGCATTAGACAGTCCTGTACCGGGCGGAATCCTGGCATCCATCTGGCTCGCCGGAATCCTGCACCCGGATCAGGTATCTGCAGATATGTATACAGAAGAAAAGGCAGCGTTCTATGAAACTTTTTATGGAATCAAATAATAAAATTAAATTCACTCTTATCGTCGGAACCGTTATCTTAACGGTTCTGACGATTTTTTCATTTTTTGTCGGCCGCTACCCACTCACACTCTCCGGAATTATATCCGGTGATCCAAGACAGTGGCAGGTGTTTGTGACATTGCGCGCAAGCCGCGGAATCGTCGGCTGTATCGGCGGTTTCGTTCTCGGCGTAGCAGGTTTTGTCTTCCAGACTGTATTCCGGAATCCATTGGCATCACCGGATATCATCGGCGTATCTTCCGGTGCCAGCGCCGGTGCCGCGTTCGGCATCCTGTTTCTGTCCGGCTCTATGGCAGTGACTGCGTCTGCATTTGCCGGTGCTCTCGGTTCTGTTGTTCTAGCGCTTATGCTCGCATCCCTCACTGCCGGGCAGGATGGCAGAGGAATCGTGTTGGCAGGAATCGCGGTACACAGCTTGGCCCAGACCACCCTCATCTTCCTGAAGCTGCTCGCCGACCCGGAAAAACAGCTTGCATCCATCGAATACTGGATTATGGGAAGTTTAAATGGCATCAGTCTCTATACCATCAAAGGAAATGTGATTCTCTGTATTCTCTGTGTCAGCGCACTTTTTTTGTTGTACCGGCAGATTATGATGCTTTCCCTGCGCGATGACGAAGGGCGTATGCTCGGTGTTCACACACAGCATCTCCGGCTTTTGATTCTCCTGATTGCAACGCTGGCAACATCCGGAATCATCAGCATGACCGGGCTTATCAGCTTCATCTCTCTGCTTGCACCGCACGGTGCACGTCTGATCATCAAAAACAACCGGCTATCCACGATGTTTCTAAGTGGGATCATCGGTGGCTGCCTGCTGACACTCGGAGATATTCTGGCACGAAGCGTAGCTTCCACAGAACTGCCGGTCAGTATCTTCACCAGTCTTGTTGGCGCACCATTTTTGATTTATCTATGCGTAAGGAGGAACCGCGAATCATGAGTCTGCTCACAGTCAGTCACCTGTCTGCCGGATATGGCAGAAAAGAAATCCTACACGATATCAGCTTTACGTCGCGTCCCGGAACAATCACCGGTATTCTCGGTGCAAATGGATGCGGCAAAACTACACTTTTAAAAGCAATTGCGAACATCCTCCCACACAAAGGGTCCTGTCTGCTTGCAGAAAATACACTGGAATCACTTTCTGCACGGGAACTTGCAAAGCAATGTGGATATATCCCCCAAAAAAGTGGAATCACAATTGATCTGACAGTCCTGGATGTTGTCCTGATGGGGTATCATCCGGACTTATCGCTGTTGCAGCCTCCCACCGCGCAGATGAAAGAACATGCCAAAGCAACTCTCACGATGATCGGTCTTCCCGATCGTGAACAGAAAAACTACAACCAGCTAAGTGAAGGACAAAAACAGTTATGTATCCTTGCACGGGCATTCGTCGGTACACGTAAGCTTCTGCTCCTCGATGAGCCGGAAAGCGCCTTAGATTTCCGGCTCCGGAACCAGATGATGCAGCACCTGCGGACATATGTGACTGCCCATGACGCCTGTGCGCTTGTCACACTCCATGACCCTTCTCTGGCATTAAACACCTGTGACGAGCTCCTTGTCCTGTCGAATGGCACACATTCCGGGAAAATCTCCCCGAAATCGACTCCTGTTTCAAAGATGGAGTCGCTGCTTTCCTCGATTTATGGTACAATCAATATCGCAAAGCTCCACGACAAAAACGGGAACGAACACCTTGTTATGATACAGGAGGAGTCCATATGAAAGCTGTTACAAAAATTACTTTTTACGATGAACAGGATGAAAAATTCTTTGGAGAAGGTCCCTGTCGTCTGCTGCATGCCATCGAAGCAGAAGGCTCCCTGCGAGCAGCTGCAAGCTCCATGGGACTTGCTTACTCCAAAGCACTTCGTATGATAAAAAATGCCGAGCATGCACTCGGATTTCCACTCACAAGCAGGACTGTCGGTGGCAAATCCGGCGGTGGAAGCACTCTGACACAGGAAGGAAAGGAATGGATAGAAAAATATGAACGGTATCGAGATGCCTGCATACAGGTCAACCGCAAATTGTATCTGGAGATCTTTTCGTGCTAGCAGCAAAAAGCATCTGATTCTGACCGGAAGCCGCGGAAGCGGAAAGTCCACGCTTCTTTCTGCCCTTTTTCCACAACCAATGCCCGGGCTTACGTCCTATGTAGTACCCGAAGATGGGGTCTATATGAAAGAAAACCTGTCAGGCGAGACTGTCCAGATTGGAAGATATCAGGCAGATGCACCTGGAAACACAAACAAAATGCAACCGGTTCCGGAAGCATTTCTCACAAAAGGCATCGGATTTCTGGATATGTGTATCCGTCAACCATCCGACTGGATAACCATCGATGAAACCGGTTATCTGGAACAGACAATGCCTGCGTATCAGGAAGCAATTTCCCGTCTGCTCGCAGCCAAACATGTACTTTTAGTTGTCCGTAAACAAAAACTTCCTTTCCTGGACTCTCTCTGCAAGCGGGATGATTGTTTTCTCGTAGATTTAGATAAGCCTTATGGAGACGCGTTCTGTATCATCATGGCATCCGGAAAAAGCAAACGCTTCGGTGCCAATAAACTCCTCACAGATTTTTATGGGAAACCACTGATTGCATACGCGTTTGATGCGACCGAAATGCTTGGGCAAAACCGGTTGGTTGTGACGATCCACCCGGAAATTGCACATATATGTAAGAAACAGGATATCCCATTTCTTCTGCATAATCTGCCGGACCGGAACGATATGATCCGACTTGGAACCGGTGCAATAAAAAACAAAGCAAGCCACTGCCTGTTCCTGCCTTCAGACCAGCCGCTCGTCTCACGGGAGACAATCGGTGCATTGCTTTTCTGCGCCCAAAATGCACCCGATACGATCTGGCGGACTTGCGATCAGAATACTGCCGGTTCCCCGGTTGTTTTTCCATCTGCTTACTTTGATGAACTTTCTGCGCTACCTCCAAAACATGGCGGCAATACTGTGATTTTAAACCACAGGGAACATGTAAAGCTCCTACCGGTTACACAACACTATGAGCTAGCAGACATCGACACACCAGAGGATATGCAGGCAATGGAGGTTATTGCAGCGCATGCACTGGCAAAGTAAATACACTTCTCACCGCAGCCAGGTACTCCTCCGGCCGATCTGCCTTCTTCACCTTCTTAAGCTCCCGCTCTGCTTCCGGGAACATCTTCCCAAGATAGAACCACACTTCCTTCATCTTGAAGAGCGCATCCCGCTCGCAGTCCATTTCTTCCCGGTATCCGGCATAGAGCCGGTCATGGTATTCCTTCAACTCTGCCGTTGTCACCGGCTGCCCTGTCCGGATCTCCCGCACCAGCCCTGGATTCGCAATCACACCTCTTCCAAGCATGATACGGTCTACCTGTGGGAACCTCTCCCGGAACACACGATAATCTTCCGCCGTGAAGATATCTCCGTTATAACAGATCGGATGCACACATTGTTGCAATGTTTCCGCAAATATATCGAGATTAGGATGATTGTTATAGAAATCCTTCTGCAGACGTGGATGGATCATCACCTCGGAGATTGGATACCGGTTATAGATCTGCAGGATATCCTCAAATTCCTCCGGAAATTCCACTCCAATCCGCGTCTTTACAGAGATTTCACATCTATCTTCTTCCGGCAATTTTGCCATCCCCTCGAACACCGTATCAAAGAACCGGTCTAACCGCTCCGGATCCTCTAAGAATCCGCTTCCCTTCTTCTTCGATACGACCGTTGCCATCGGACAACCCAGATTCAGATTTACCTCCCGATAGCCAAGCTCTGACAGCATATTACACGTCGTAAGGAACTGTTCTGCAACGTTCGTCAGAATCTGCGGCACGACATACATGCCCCGGTTATGCTCCGGTGCTACATCCTTCCGCTCTCTTGTCTTCAATATTTTCTTCTTCGATGGTGCGATGAACGGTGTCACATACTTATCCATATCGCCAAACATCGCATGATACACATTCCGGTACACATACCCTGTCACGGATTCCATCGGTGCCAGATAAAATTGTATCGGATCAGATGCACTATTATTCACTGTACCTCTCCTTCGTAATCAATTTTCACTTCAACCATACTATTTTCCAGGTAACAAATCATTTCACGACGGTGCTTTCAGACTATTGTCTCTTGATACAACAATCTCCGGAACCCATGATCTGCGGTCGGAACATATACAGCAAAACCGCCTTACATATATTATCCGCGATCATACACAGCCATACCGCTTTCAATCCCAGCCCAAACACATTTACACACAAGAATGTACCAAGTATCCGGATTCCCCACATGCTGACCGCCTCACACGCAAACACATGCTTCGTGCGCCCCATACCATAGGAGATACCTTCCAAGACGATCATCAGTCCGAAGAACGGCTCCGAGAATGCCACCAGTCGCAACATCTCGCTTCCGATTCGCGCGGCATTTACCGAGTTCGTGAACAAGCGCATAAATGGATACGCAAATAGATAAAGTCCGATTCCGTTTACAACCATGATCAATAGTGTAATCAGGATCGACACCTTCTCTATCGCCTTCAGTTTCCTGCTGTCCTTCGTTCCAAGTGCATTTCCAATCAGAGTACTTGTCGCCACACGCAGTCCATATCCCGGAATATAGACGATCTGCTCCGCTGTAATAGCAATCGAATGTGCCGCAAATATCGTCGTTCCCATGCCGGATACCATCCGCGCAAACGCAATGTATCCGAAGCAGCTGACGAATGTCGTCCCAAGTGCCGGAAGTCCGATTGTAAATGTCTCCGCCAAAATCTCCCGGTCGGGTTTTATATCAGATTTTGACGGGCGGAGCTTCGTCTTGCCAAGCATCAACAGGAACATCGCGATGCCGCCGATACCAAAGCTGATGCAGGATGCAATTGCCGCACCTGTCACGCCGAGATTCAATCCGTAAATAAATACGGTATTTAATACAATATTCAGTGCATTTTCACCCACACTGATAAACATCGGAGACTTTGTATCCTTGATGGATCGTATCATCGCCGAGAACACACGGGAGGCTGCCCGGAATATGAGCGAAATGCTCGTAATCGTGAAATATGTGCTTGCCGGTTTTACAATCTCTGGTTCAACGCCCATCCAAACCGGAATATACGGGGACAGTACAAGCACGATTATCTCCAACAGCGCACCAATTGTAAATGCATATAGTATTGATTGTCCCGCCAGCTTCTTCAGTTTCGCTTCGTCCCCGGCTCCATTTGCCTTCGACGCAATTGCCAGCACAGCAACTGCAATCGCACTTGGAATCGAGTGAATCAGCCAGCCAATCGTTGCTGTCGTGCTGACCGCCGCTGTCGCTTTCTCGCCCAGATGTCCCACCATCGCCGTATCGACATATTGCAGCAGTGTCGACAGAACTTCTTCCAAGATCGTCGGAATGGAAAGGCTGATCAGCGACCGCAGAGCTGTCTTATAATATGTTTGTTTCATCTATGAAAAATCCTTCTGTTTACTTAAAAGAAGGGCTTATGGAAAGCCCTTCTTCGTAAATCTTATTTACTTATCGTTTCGTTTCTTCTTGACAACACCCAGAATGATAATTCCAACGGCTGCAACAAGCATTACTACGGTAATCGGTGCAACCGGCGCTGTATCGCCTGTCTTCTTCGAAGTGTTTGAAGAAGTGGTGGTGGTCGTCGTGGTTGTTGTCTCTGTAGTCACAACTGATGTTGACGGCAGATCCTTCATCACAATCGTTTGATCTGTAACCGCTGCGAATGCTCCACCCGCATCCTTCACGTAGATCACATTATCCGTTCCAATCTTGAAGACAATCGCCTCCGCAAGCTCATATCCCTTCGGTGCTTCTACCTCATTCAACGTGTATTCCTTATCTGCCTCGAAATATTCGCTGATACTAAGCTTCTTTGCGCCGTCCTTCTTCGAAGACTCCCATGAAACAATCTCATTTCCATCCGCATCCCGGATTGCAAGTTTCGCTCCGTCAATCTCCTCTGAATTCGTCGCATCCACCTTACTGATATGCAGATAATCCGGTGCATCATACATGATCAATGCCTTAATTCCAAGTGAGGAAAGTAATGTCATCTCTCCGTTCTCCGGATTCTTTGCATATACATTTCCCTCCGAATCAATTGCAAATGCTACCGGGTCTGCCTTTTCATATCCAAACGGTGCTGAAAGCTCTACAAATGTATAGTTCGCAAGCACGCCCTCTTTGGCCGGTGCCCGAAGCACTTCCTTCGGAATCGCGACTGCGCTCTCTGTCGTTGTGAATGTGTAAACCACATCCCCTGCCGCATCCTGAATTGCAATCTGCGCGCCCGCGATCGTACGCTTGCTGTCCGCATCCTGCTTCTCAAATACAACCTCAATTGGTGTATCTGTCATACCAATTGTATGATTTGCAACGACTTTACCATCTGCCTTAACTGTGCCATCTGCTCCGATTGTAAATGAAACCGGCTTTGCATATCCATATCCATCCGGTGCTTTCGTCTCTGTCAGTATATATGTCTCATCCGGAGCAAACTGACTGTTATCAAATACCTTTGGTTCATCTGTACTTACCCATGTGATTGGGGTAAATGCTGTATCATCCTTCTTCGTGATCGTAAGTGTCGCACCTGCGACTACATCCCCGTCCGGATTCTGCTTGATGACCTGAAGCTGTGGCTCATCGTGCATCGTAATCTCTGTCACTGCCTGTGTATAATTGCCATTTGCATCAGCGATATAAATCTTTCCATCCGAAGCAACCTCAAAACTGATATCATTTGCTTTTGTATATCCCTTCGGTGCTTCAATCTCCTGCAATGTATATTTCTTACGTCCGGTTGCCGGCGCTGTAAGCTTACCACCAACTGCCTTCGCATCATTTCCGGTCGTCCAGCTTGTAACAACTATTCCTGCATCATCAATGATCTGTAACTTCGCATCTTTCACATATCCATTCGTCACGCTGTTCTTCTTATGAATACTTAATTTAATTGGTTTATCAAACATATAAACCGTCCGGTCAAGTCCTTTGTTCGAGCTTGTAAGATACTGCACACGATGGTCATCTGTATATAAGAACACTACATTCTTCGCATATCCATAACCGGTTGGTGCCGTTATCTCAGACAACTGATAGACACATCCTCTATGGAACAGATTTGCATCCAGCGAAATCACATCACTCGTAGTCGTAAATGTCTGCGGTGTGAAGTTCCGATCATATCCTGGTAATCCATAGCTGCCGTAGACAACGGACTCCAGTTTCAATTTCACACCGGCAAGTCCCTGATTTGTACCGGCATCGATCTTACTGATCGTAACCGCCTCTTCGTCATCCGTCATGATTACTGTATTTCCTGACACACGGCTTTCTTTCCATGTACCATTTTCCTGCTGCAGATATTGTTTGGTAATCGTTCCATCTGCCCCAATCGTAAACTTTATATCTCCTGACTTGAGGAATCCATTTGGAGTAGCCGTCTCTACAAGCAGATATTCTTTACCTGCCTCTAACTTTGTAAACTCAACCGTATGCATATTGGTACGGTTTGTCGTAAACGAGTCAATCTTACTCCCTTTCGAACCATCTGTGTTGCGTATATACAACTCCAAGGTTGCCCCTGCAAGCAGATCACCAGAGCTCGTCTCCTTCTTAATTCGAAGTGACAATGGCTGATCTGTCATCATGATTGTAACCTTATCGCTATTCAGGCTGTTTGTATCGGAAATCGTTGTGATTCTGTACTGCGCGCTTGCATTCTTTGTCACGGTAAATGTAATCTCTTTTGCTATGAGATATCCATTCGGAGCCGTCAATTCTACAAGCTTATATTTTTCTCCCGCTTTCAAAGTTTCCGGTGCGGTTCCAGCGTCATCAACCTTAACAGCTTTTGGTGTTGTTCCGGACGTAAACGAGAGAATCGGAGTTGCTGTTGTTATATCATCTGTATTCTTATAGATTGCTAGCTTTGCACCACTCAAAGTATTACCTGCCGGTGTCAGTTTCCGAATATAAATCATTCCCTCCGGCATTTTCTTATCCGTCATGGTCAGGTTTGCAGTCGTTCCAGCCAAACCAGAACCACTTGTACTCACCTGAATATAATTACCATCCGCATCCTTTGTATATACAACTCCGCTCTTATCTACCGCGAAGATAATATCCTCTGCAATTTCATATCCGGTTGGAGCAGAAATCTCACGCAGAATATAATCTTTCTTTGTATTATCTGCCGGAACTGTAATCTTGCTCATATCCAGTGCATGGGCTGTTCCATTCGTCGTGAACCGTTCCAGTTCTTTATTATTCAATCCATCAATCACAGCCAAAATTGCATTTTGCAATGGTGCATTGCTGTTACTTGCATCCACTTTTTCTACCGAAATAGCAATCGGTGCATCCCGCATGACAAGTGTCTGTCCGGATACAGAAGCATTTGTTGCAGAATTGATTATTGAAATCGTTCCATCTGCCTTGATTTCAAACTGAATATCCGCTGAATATGCATACCCTGCCGGTGCACTTGTCTCTTTTAATACATAATTTACACCTGTCTCCAACGCAGAATAAGATATCTTCTTTGGCGTTGTAGAGCTTGTCCACTCCGGAATTACTTCTGTTCCATCTGTCTTTGTAATCTTAAACTTTGCTCCCTGGAGTTCTACGCTTCCGCCAACTGCCAGCTTGCTGATACTCAAGTCAATCCGATCATCTTTGAACGTCAGGTTCTGCAATGTTTCATCGCTGATCGTTACCGTCTGTGTCTCTGTAGAAACGACATATCCCTTCGGAGCCTTTGTCTCCTTCACCACATATTTACCGAGCGGAAGATTCTTGAATGTTACCCCGCCTGTCGCGTCTGTTGTCTGTGGATTAGTTATATTTATTCCACTTACCTGAGTTGTTCCATCTTCCTTATACAGCGTAAATTCCGCACCTGCAAGTGCCGTATTATCATAAGAAGAAGTCTTCTTTACATAGACACGTCCAAGTATCTGCTCATTTACAACCGTTGCCTTAGATGGTGCAATCTGACTTATGGACTTTTCAAGCATCCATAATATCTGTTCATCACTCTTGCCGGAACCTCCGCTACTCGGAACATCCGCATAGTCTGTTAAATCTTTCTTCGTACTACCTAGAACATAATCTATATCTGATTTCTTATATCCTGTCGGTGCATGCAGTTCACGAACAACAAAGGTTGAATCGCTGGCACAGCTTTCAATATTAATCTGGAGGAAATAAACCATGCCGTTATTACCACTGGTAGCTGTTGCAAGCAGTTTTTCTGTTCCACCAGTCTTGATCTCATAGAAACCAAACGTTGCTCCATCCAATGCATGTACAGCAGATGTCACGCCATCCCTTCTCTGCTTTAACAGCTTAAAGCTGATATTCGGAGGGGTTGTTACCTGCTCATCATTGGTTACCGTCACAAGACTGTTTGAAGATGAAACCAACTGTCCGTTATTTAATACAGATGCCGGTGATATGACCTTATTCTTCGTATCACTTACCACTTCTATCGTATAAATCGTCGGATCCATGATGTATGTCTTGCCTGTTACTGTTACACTCGGTGCTTTCGTCTCCTGAACGGTATACGTTCCATATGCCAGTCCGGTAAACGCAACCTTACCGGATGAATCCGAAGTTGCGTTCGTAACTTCCAGCCCATCCTTATATAAGGTGAATTCAGCTCCCGGTAACACAACTCCATTCTTATCATTCTTTGTCAGAACAATCTTTCCATTCTGCTTTGTATCCTGTACCGTGATTGTGAATGTATTTGTTCCAGCCTCCCAAACAGAGTTCCAGTCGGTTCCACTTTGTCCCGGCATTGTCGTAAACTTGTCCGCACTAAACGAAATGCTGCCCGTTGCATTATAGCCATCCGGAGCTTTCATCTCTGTGATGTAATAGCCATCGTACGCAAGATTGTCAAACTCAATCGTTCCATCTGCACCGGTCTCTTTCTCCGCTAATCTCACACCATCTTTGGAATATAACGTAAAGGTTGCACCTGCTAATTTTTTAGCAGTATCTGTTTTGTCAACCTTCACAACCTGAAGCTTAAACCGCTTTACCGCATTTACTACGGTCACAGCCTTCGTTGTATTAGAATCAATCTTCACAGTTATACCTGCAGAAGGTGTATATTTCGTCGGAACACTGCCACTTACTTCTTCCAACGTATAGCTGCCATATGGAAGATTCTCGAAGATTGCTTCACCGTTTTCATCGGTTGTAACAGTGTAATCCGTGCCATTTTTTTGTACATATACACTGCTACTGTCTTTAAGCTTAAACTTTATCCCTTTAATCGGATTTGCCGGTACGCCGTCATCCACCTTCTTCACGCGAAGAGAACCATTTTGCTTCTCATCTTCCACTGTGATTTTCTTTGTTTCAATCGCTGTCTCTGTACCGTTTCCAATTGTAACGTCCTTGATGCTACTATCCAGCACATAACCGGTTGGGGCTTTCTCTTCTCTGTAATAATATGTTTTTCCGAGCTCCAGGCCGGTAAATTCCGCCTTGCCATCAACGTCAGTTGTTGCCTTTCCAACCAAATCAGTACACTGCGCATCCTTGTATAAGCCAAATGCCGCACCCGGCAACAATGTAGTGGCACTTGCCGCATCTACCTTGGTAATCTGCAATTCAGCCGTTGTCTTTGTGTTCTTGATCTGATTCGATGTATTTGCAGGCGTATCTGCTACAAATGCACTTCCTACGATCGTTCCCTGCTCATATGTCGTAACACCAATATCATCAATACTTGCTTTGATCACAACCTGCTTCATTGCATCATACAGATACCCATCCGGCGACTTTGTCTCTACAACATAGTATACCTTCGGTGCACCTGCTGTACCCACATTAAGAGAAGCAAATTCAACCTTACCATCTGTATCCGTGGTTCTTGTAAGACCTGTCGAAGCCGCTGTCGGAAGCTCTGTATACAATGTGAACTGAGCACCTGCCAGCGGAGTATCATCCGCCGCATCCACTTTTGTAAGCTCAATTTTACCGGTCACTGTCTGAGAAGCGGTCTTCTTATTTTTGATTTCAACTTCCATCGTCTGCATACCATTTATCACAGATACCGTCTTGAAAGCAGACATCGGAATCGTCTTAACTCGCTCCGTCTCGCTTGGAAGATCATATCCATCCGGTGCAACCGTCTCGTGAATCTTAACCGTTGCATCTTCTGATATCGTCAGATTATCAAAAACTGCATAGCCGCTGGCATCCGTCTGCGCCTCACCAACTTTTACCGTACCCGCATACATCTCGAATACCGCATCTTTCAGTACCTTTGATGAATCATCTGCATCTACCTTCTTAATCCGGATCCGCTGTCTTGTGCTGGCGCCGGCGGAAGAAGAAGAGAAATGTATGTTCTTAATTTCCTGTGATGTCTGCTCATATACATCTGCCAGCCCTATAAAAGATACCGAGTTTGTAAGACTGGAAGGTAATTCTACATCTAAACAGTTAAATCTCGTACGGAACTTAAATACATAGGTTGCAGTACCTTTATACTTGCCATTTCCATCTGTCGGAAGCTGCACTGTCAGTTCCTGATTTACCACTGTAATAATATATTCAGAGCCTGGTACCTCTGTCTCCACTCCATTTACCACTTCATAGAGAGTTCCCATACTGTAATCATAATAAGATGCCAGCTTATCAACGATTCTTGGATTCACTGCCGTGCGCAGATCATACCCCGGCTTGTTAATTGTAATCGACCAGTCTATATAATTCTGGTTCTCGGAATATTTCGCAGTCTTATCTACTACGCCGCCTACTTTTCCGGTTACACTTGCAGTTTTCTCATCCTTGAGATGAACATCCCCGTCAAAATCGATTTCCGCCTTTGCCGTGTTGTTGTATGTACTCTCTGTATTGGATTCACTTACCGTGACATCTGCCTTTGTATAATAGCGGATATAGAACTGTGAATTAAAATATCCGGAATCAAACAATGCATCACTTGCATCAAATGTATACGTCAGCGTTTTTCCATCTGCTGATACCTGTGGTTCTCTCGCATATACACCATTGTCCTGATCCAATCTCCATTCATCTGTTGCAATGTTAGAAGAACCTGCAATATACTTCTGCTTATTATCGATCGTATCTGTAATCAGAATCTTATTTTTCTTCATCTCCGATGCATTGACTCTGATCTGCCACATGATTGTTCCATCTGTCTGGATCTTTCCTGTCTTTTCAATCAGAGATGTCTTCTTGATCTCGATATTCCGTTCTGCTTCCGCCGTGGCCGGTGTTGATGGATTTTTCCCTGAAGTCATCTTTACCTTGTTTTTTACATTCATCCACTGACCATCAAAAGCCTCTATACAGCCGTCTTTTAATTTTGTTACGACTGTTAACGTGATTGATCTGTTATCAAGCGCTCCATTCGCAAATGTATATGTAAATCCGTTTCCAGTTTCATTTACAGAGATTTTTTTGCCTGTATCATCTGTCACACTTACCAAATCCATTGTATCATATTTCGTTTCCACACTACTCGTCCACTTAGACAACTGTGGAAATGAATCTGTAATCTTTACCGTCCCCATAGCATCATACATTTCCGGATTCACCGTGATCTTCCATGTCAGAGTATGCAGGATACTGTCATATCCGATGCTTTCCTTTGTGATCATGGATACACCCTTTACAGAGACGTCTCCGGTTGTATAGTTGTTAAATTTACCACCATCCAGGGTACCCTTATTGGTCAGACTGGAAGCCGCCCAATCCGTCTGCTCCGTCTGATAGGTAAACTCATAATAGTGCGTATTCTCTGATGTTCCAAAGTTAATCTTAAAGCTATTATCATTTTTATCTGTTACAATATTGGGATTCGTTCTTGCCGGACTTGTAAAAGTAAAACTGTCTGGTCTTAATTTCTGCCCGGTTCCAATCGTGTCTGTATATGTACTTCCTGCAAGATCAAACCGGTCCGCGTTGATCTTAACCGTCCATGTAATCACGCCTCCATTGTTCACACCGGATTTTGATAATACATTCGGCGTTACTTTTACATTCGCCTTATTACTTGTAACGGACTTATCTTCCGTATCATCCGGATTGAAGGTAGATGTATTCTCCTTTGTTATAGAAGTTTTATTTGTAATAGTGGCACCATAATCCGGGGTTATCTCTGTATCAAACGAAATTTTGATATCATAATAAGTATTACACTTATCCATATCAAAGCTTAAGATATTTCCATCCAGTTTCGGTGTGATCGTTCCACCTGCTAGCAATCCGTCATATGTTACATTTCCCTGATATGTAAGTCCTTCCGGCAGCACATCCACGACTGTTCCACAGAAATCTTTTCTTCCCTGCGGGCATACCGATATCGTCCAGCGAATTACCTTTTTCCCGTCCGCTGTTGTTGTAACCGTACCGCTCTTCTGAATACCATAATCCGAATAAACCTTTGACGGATCATTACTGTTTGGTTTCGTAACATCGACCTTATATGTGTAGGATGTATCTCCGGCAGGAAACACAAGATCGCCCTTTTTATCTCCTTCCGACAGTTCTGAGCTGAATTTACCATCGAATTTTACATAGAACGGAATGTCGTTGTTGTTCTGTACTGCATCTTTATAGAACTGGAATGTCAGTGTACCATCCCTCGATATCTGTACATTTCCGATTGATTTTCCATTCTTGTCGAGCAACTCATGTTTTTTCTCTACATCCACACGAACTGTATCCGGCAGCTTATACACATACTTTGCAGATCCATCAATGACATTTCCATCTTTCAAAAGGAAGTTCAAGTCCATATTGATATCTGCATCACCCGGTATCGTGATTTCACTATCCTGTGTAAACTCTATCACATGGCTGACACCATCTTTATCTTTATAAACACCTTTTAATGTCAGACCATCTAATATTGCATTTGCATCTTTTAACAGATCTTTTGTCTCTCCGACATATACCTGTATTCCATCTTCCTGCAATGTTAGTGGCTGCTGTATCTCTTCCGTATTTTCTGTTGCTTCCGCTTCGGTTGTCTCAGTTTCAGGCTCCGTGGAAACATCTATATTCTGCGCCGGATACTCTTCCTCTGTTGTGGTTTCTGTCTCAGATGTTTCTTCCTCTGTCGTCTGTGCTTCTTCCGCAGCCGTCTCTATAGTTGCCTCTGTCTCCCCGCCTTCCGCAGCCGTCTCTACCGTTGTCTCCGTCTCCCCGCCTTCCGCAATCGGTGTATAGCTGATGTTCTGGAATAATGAAATTAACATCAACATCGAAAGCAGAAACGCAACTACTTTTTTTCTGGTTTTTTGTTTGTTCATAAACTCCATCCTCCATTTTCTTTTATCAAATGCATCCTCGCATTTATGCATTTGAACGATTTATGATAAACTCTGACGTCCCATCGTACAGAGAAAAATTAAGAATAATTACTGTTTATTATGTATATCGACAGTAACCCACTATTGCATAATATTCTACACGAAACCTTCCGTATTTTCAATATAGCATGCCTGTAAAAACACGCTATTTTTGACTATTTTAGAAACGTGTGCCACTAGGCGCACCCACTAAAAAAACCTGCCACACCATCTCTGGTGTAGCAGGTTTTTTGTAACCATCTTCCGAAGTATGTTTTACTCTTCGTCCTTCTTCTCCTCGGTGGATGCCTCTGCATCGTCATCATCAAAGAAGCTATCATCAAAGTCATCATCGTAATCATCGAAGTCGTCTAAGTAATCCGGTGTCAGGTACTTATAAACTGCTACGCAGATACCTACGATGATTGTCAGAATACCAACGATCAATGCAACAGAGAGAAACGCGTTCTTTGCTTCTGTTACGCACTCGTCTTCTTTTACAACTTTTACTTCGTCACAACACTTTCTCATAGTTTTCTACCTTCCTTTCATCGCTACTGATATAATGATTTTACCACAGCTTATCCGATATTTCTACCGTGATTTACAACTTTTTCATTTTTACAAGGGATGCAAATAAATGTTTTTCTCCGACACGGTCAAAATTCACCACGATTTCCTGGTCACCGCCCGATGGAATCACATCGATTACCTCTCCATTTCCGAACTTGATATGACGTACTTTATCTCCTACCTCATAGCTTGCCGGTGCCGACGCTGTATTTCCCATCGGGAATGCCTTCCCGAATCCCGGATTGGCGCTCGGGTTCGCAGTGGCTGTGACAGGTCGTGTATACGGGTTGTTCTTTCCGTATGCCTTTAACTGAATTACCTGCTCTGCAGGCTTTCTCGACGGAATCCGGTCCATATTCGCCGGAGCATACCCAAATGCCTTCTCCTCATACTCGAGATAATGCTTCGGAATCTCCTTGACAAACCGCGACACTTCCTCGAAATTCGTCGAACCATGTACCATCCGCTGTCCGGCCGCTGTCAGATACAGCTTGACCATCGCACGTGTGATTCCGACATAGCAGAGTCTCCGCTCCTCTTCAAGCGCATCCGGGTCGTCAGAATCCAGCGACATCCCACTTGGGAATAACCGTTCTTCCATCCCCGTTATGAACACATACGGGAACTCCAGTCCCTTTGCACTATGTAAAGTCATCAGAGTCGCCTTTGCCGTCGGCATGCCATCCTCATCTTCCTCCTCGGTATCTGCCACAAGTGCGATATCCTCGAGAAGTCCGGTAAGCGTCGGTTCATCATTGCTTTCCTCATAGGTTACGATTTTGTTCTTCAATTCCTCCAGATTGTCCAGTCTTGCACGTGCCTCATCGGTTGCCTCGGCTGTTAATGCGTCGCGGTATCCGCTTTCATCCATAATCGCATCGAACACCTCACTGATGAATTCTCCATGTACCAGACGTGCCTTAAAGCCTTCCATCATATCTGTAAATTTCCGGATTTTTTCTACATTTCGTGTCATGCCCGGAACTTCTTCGATATCTAACAGCGCATCATACAGATTGTATCCATTGGACTGCGCATACATATCAAGCTTATCCACGGTTGTTGCTCCGATCCCCCGCTTCGGTACATTGATGATACGTTTGATTGCCTGATCATCAATCGGGTTTGCAAGCACCTTCAGGTAGCTTACGAGATCCATGATTTCTTTTCTTCCATAGAAATTCTGTCCACCATAGATCTTATACGGCAGATTCTCATACAGAAGCTTTTCCTCAAGCACACGGGACTGCGCATTGGTACGATACAAGACTGCAATATCATCGAGCGATATTCCCTGATTCTTCAAGGTTTTAATCCGGGATGCGACGCCTGTCGCCTCCTCATATTCTGTCCCATATCTGGTAAATGTAATCTTGTCTCCATCTTCCTGCTCTGTCCAGAGACGTTTATCCTTTCTGCCCTCATTGTTCGCAATGACTGCATTTGCTGCATTCAAGATGTTCGCTGTCGAACGATAATTCTGCTCGAGCTTTACCACCTTGGCATCCGGATATTCTTCCTCAAAATTCAGGATATTATAGATGTTCGCACCACGGAATTTATAGATACTCTGATCGTCATCACCTACGACACATAGGTTCCGGTACTTCGCTGCCAGCATCTTCACCAATATAAACTGTGTATGGTTCGTATCCTGATATTCGTCCACCATAATGTACTTAAACCGGGTCTGGTATTCGGCAAGCACATCGGGATTCGTCTCAAAAAGGAAGATCGTCTTGAAGATCAGATCATCAAAATCAAGGGCATTGTTGCTCTGCAGACGTTTCTGATACTCCCGGTAAACCTCTGCAATCTTCTGATCACGGAAGCTTGTTGCATGTTCTTTCTCGTAATCGTCCGGTGTCATATACCCTTCCTTCGCCTTCGATATCGCCGAAAGCATCGCTCGCTCCGGATAGAGCTTCGGATCTAATTGCAGATATTTTAACACTTCTTTTACAACTGTCTTCTGTTCGCTTGCATCATAGATCGTGAAACTGCTTGTTCCTCCAATCTTATCAATATGCTTTCGTAAGATCCGCACACACATCGAATGGAACGTCGATACCCACACACTCTCTGCGCCAAATCCTACCAGATTGTCTACTCGTTCCCGCATCTCTGCCGCAGCCTTGTTCGTAAATGTGATTGCCAGTATATTGTATGGATTGACTGACATCTCATCAATCAGATATGCGATCCGGTGCGTGATCACTCTTGTTTTTCCGGAGCCCGCACCAGCTAAAATAAGTAAAGGCCCGTCGGTTGTACAACAGGCCTCTAACTGTTTGTCATTTAATCCCGGCATCGGTTTACTGTAAACCTAACTTTGCCTTCATCGCTGCCAGTTCATCCTGTACAGCTGCATTCGGAGCTGCATCATACTTGGCTGCTAAACTGTCGATGCCACTCTCCTGTGTTGTCTGATTTAATTCGGTCATGGCATTTGCCTGATCGAGCATTGCGTTCGCCTTTGCTTCCATACGATCAAAGGCAGCCATGCTGCTTGCTGAATCTGACAGATTGTTTGTCATCTTGTTCAGACGATCCTGAGTCTTAGCGACCTTTATCTTCGCCTTGATTGCATCACGGCGGGAGTCAAGCTGGTTGATATCTGTCACAAGCTTGTCATGCATCTGACGCATCTTCATGGCATTTGCAGCTGCAACATCATAGGTCTGCTGCAAGCTTGCCTGCTTCGCTGTGAGCTGGTTCTTCTGCTCTAAGAACTTCATGGCATCTGCTTCGTTTCCGGCAAGAAGTGCCTTCTCTGCGTATGCCTGCATCTTCGTAATCTCAGAATTCACTTCATCAAGCTCACGCTTGCATCTCTGCTCGTCTGCCATAACGGCAGCTGTTTCCTTCTTCACTTCTGCCAGGTCCTTCGTCAGGTTACGGAGTGTCTGATCAATCATCTTCTCCGGATCTTCTGCCTTATCGAGAAGTGCATTGATATTTGAAGCCATAATGTCTTTAAATCTCTGTAAAATTCCCATTGTAATAAAACCCTCCTATAATTCTCATCTTCATACCGTGAAATCCACGTTGCTTTTATTATACTTGATAAAGATAGTAAAGTAAAATGGAATTTTGTTAAAAATTGGTGTTGTTATTGCAACTTGTCTTAATTGTATTTTGCAATCACTTCTTCGTTTGCCTTCATGGCACTTTCTTCCATCTGCTTTCTCTCTGCGAGCAGCTTCTCCTGCACTTTCTTATGCTGTACACCGATGATCTGCAATGCGAGATATGCGGCATTCTTTGCACCATTGATTGCTACGGTTGCAACCGGAATTCCGGATGGCATCTGCACGATAGAGTAAAGTGCGTCCTGTCCATCGAGTACGGAACCGGAGATTGGAACACCGATAACCGGAAGTACGGTCTGGCTTGCAACAACGCCCGGAAGTGCGGCTGCCATACCTGCGGCTGTAATAAACACTTCTGTGCCGTTTCCGTTTGCTTCCTCAATAAATGCGGAAAGTCCTGCATGTGCACGGTGTGCTGACAGGCACCGCACATCAACCTGTACGCCATAATCCTTCAGAATCTTGATTGCCGGTTCTACTTTCGGAAGATCACTTGTGGATCCCATAATCACTGCTACTCTCATTTGTTCTGCCTCCTTGATGTTAAATATATTGTATTGTATCACTATCTCCTGATAAAGGAAACAGTATTCCTTCTGATATATTACCTATATACCGTAGTTTTCTCCCTATACTACTACATTCTTTACGATTGCTTCCGGCTGTATTATTTCTTTTGAAATCGCATATGCCCCAAGCAGCCGTTTTTTTGCTTCTTCCAATACACCCATATCATCGATATACATATAGGCAAGCACGTCTCCTTTTCGCACCACATCGCCCAGATGCTTTCGGATATCAAGCCCGACACCTAAGTTGATCGTACTGTCCTTCGTCGCACGTCCGCCGCCTAAGATGAGGTTCACCATGCCAACCTCGCTTGTGTTGCAGGCTGCCAGATATCCATCCTCTTCGCAGACGATCGGAACACAGTTTGCCGCGAGCCGGAATTTGTTCACATCGTCGATGTAACTGCCATCGCCACCCTGTGCTTCCACGAACTCTTTGAACTTGGCAAGTGCCGCACCGCTCTCGATTGCTTTTTCACACTGCGCCTTCGCAGCTTCAAAATCATCGGATTTACCCGTTGCCATATACATATATGCCGCTAGTGTGAGCGACACGGTAAGCAGGCGGTAAATGCCATGCCTGTCGTAGCCCTCTCGGGTAGAGGTGTTATTATCTCCAGTAAATACCGAATCCCGTTTCTCGTCCTCATACACATCTGATTCAAGATACGGCTGTACATCCTTCATCGCCAACACCTGCACCGCCTCGATCACTTCGAGTGCATTGCCGACCTTGCAGCCGAGCGGTTCATTCATATCGGTAATCACACCATAACACGTTCTGCCTGCGGATTTGCCGATGTCAACCATGATCTGTGCCAGTGACTTCGCATCTGCTTCGTTCTTCATAAATGCGCCGCTGCCACATTTCACATCCAGTACGATTGCATCCGCCCCTGCCGCAAGCTTCTTGCTCATAATCGAAGATGCAATAAGCGGCAGACTGTCAACCGTCGCCGTCACATCACGCAGTGCATAGATCTTCTTATCTGCCGGTGCCAGATCCCCCGTCTGTCCGACGAGAGCCAGCTTCATGGAATTCACATGCTCGATAAATTCTTCTTCCGGGATACTCACACAGAAACCCGGAATCGCCTCCAGCTTATCAATCGTACCTCCCGTGTGTCCGAGTCCTCTGCCGCTCATCTTCGCAACCGGCACGCCCAGACTTGCGAGGATCGGTGCCACGATAAATGTCGTCTTATCCCCGACCCCTCCGGTACTATGCTTATCGACCTTCACACCGTGGATGGCTGCAAGACTTAATTGGTCACCGCTTTGTGCCATCGCATGTGTCAGTGCGCAGGTCTCATCGTGCGTCATTCCTTTGTAGTAGACACACATCAGCCACGCACTCATCTGATAATCCGGGATTTCTCCCTTCGTAAACCCTTCCACGATAAAACGGATTTCATCTGCAGTATGTTCTGCACCGCTCCGTTTCTTCATGATCATATCGTACATTCGATACATCCAACGTCACCCCTATCGTAACTACATGATTTCTTTTAAGAAACTGTTCCCAATTGCCTTCGCATCATCCACACAACTTCCGAGCAGGTACTCCTCCACGGTCTTGCCAATATCCGCAAAGGTCGGTCTTGTGCCAAGATCTGTTCCCTGCTTCAAACCCTTTCCATACATCAGAATCGGAATATATTCCCGTGTGTGGTCGGTTCCCTTAAATGTCGGATCACAGCCATGATCGGCATCCACAATCAGAAGATCCTCGTCCGTCATCCGCGCATACAGCTTCGGCAGCCAGGCATCGAATTCTTCGAGTGCATTCTTATAGCCAAGCGTATCCCGGCGATGTCCGTATTTCATATCAAAGTCAACCAGATTCGTGAAGATCAGTCCTGACGGCTCCATCTCCATAAAATCCAATGTCTTCTGCATACCATCGGTGTTCCCGGTTGTATGCACCGAAGCGCAGATGCCGCTGCCGTGGAAGATATCGCTGATCTTACCGACTCCGCATACCCGCACGCCCGCGTCTGCCAGGTGCACCAGCACGTTGTGTTCCGATGGCTCTAACGCATAGTCGCGACGGTTGCTCGTACGCTCGAATCCATCGCCTTTTCGTACAAATGGTCTTGCAATCACGCGTCCGACGCCATGTTCGCCGACCAGAATCTTTCTTGCAATCTCACACATCTCATACAATCTTGGAAGTCCGACCTTCTCCTCGGACGCCGCGATCTGGAATACCGAATCCGCCGACGTATAGACGATCGGATATCCGGTCTTCATGTGCTCTTCTCCATATTCCGCAATAATCGGGATACCGGAAGCGACTTTGTTTCCATAGATAGCTCCACAACCGGTCTGCTCGATAAATGCATCGATAATCTCCTGTGGGAATCCATTTGGATATGTCGGGAATGCGTGCTTCGTATGGATCCCGATCATCTCCCAGTGTCCGGTTGTCGTATCCTTTCCATTCGATAACTCCTGTGCCTTTCCATACACACCAATCAAATTCTGCTTTGTTGATGCATCATAAAACGATGTTTTCTCAATCGCCCGAAGTCCAAGCTTCGTCAGATTATCGAATTTTGCATCCGGATAGGCTGCTAAAATATGTCCGAATGTATCGGAACCTACATCGCCGAACTTATCTGCGTCCGGTTCCGCTCCGATTCCTGCACTGTCAAGTACGATCCATATTACACGTTTTGCCATATTTCACGTCCTTTCTGCAGAAGATTTACGCTTCTGCCTTGTTCTTATTTCTATAGACCAGGTACAGTGGTAACGCTACGAATACGACACCACCGACGATATTTCCAAGTGTGACCGGAAGGAGGTTGTTCAGGAAGAACTTACCAACTGTCATCGAATCAAGCTGATCCGGTGTCATACCTGCCATAATTGCCGCATCATAGTATGCCTCGCCGTGCTTTGCAAGAAGTCCTGCAGGAATATAGTACATATTTGCCACACAGTGCTCATAACCTGCAATCACAAACGCCCAGATTGGGAAGAAACATGCAAAGATCTTTCCAATCGCATCCTGACATACGCCTGCCAGAAGCACGGCCAGACATACAAGGATGTTACACATGATTCCGGATGTAAATGCTTTCATGAAGCTTAAATTCATCTTATTATAAGCCGTCTTGATCGTCGCTGCTGCAAGTGCGCCGTTTCCATAGTCTAGCTGTCCGCAACGGTTGACCAGCACAACCACGATACACGCGCCGATCAGATTCGTGATAAATACAACTACCAATACCCGGATCATATCAAGAAGCTTGATCCGCTTGTCAAATACAGCAAATGACATCAGGCAGTCACCTGTGAAAAGCTCTGCGCCGATCAGCACAACAAACATCAATCCCACCGGGAAGATTGCACCTGCTAATGACTTCGCAAGTCCTGTATTGCTGATTCCATAAACTGCCGCGCTGCTGCTTGATGCGCCAATCGCAATGAAAGCACCTGCCAGCATGCCTAGCAGTACCAGCTTTCCGAACGAAAGCTTTGTTTTTCCTTCGTATACCCCCATGTTATCTGTAATCAGATCACCGATCTTTTTTGTACCCATTTTTTCTTCCTTCCTGTATCTTTATTTTTGTAATGTTTCTATAACTTCCATCAGGAATCCATGACTGATTCCTGACAAAATTCCTGTCATAACGCGCTTACTGCAATGCTTCATTCAACGCTTCCGTACCCGGAAGCACGAATCTTCCGTCTTCAATGATTGCCGTCTTCGTGCCATCCGATTTTACTGCATAGATTCCGCCGATTTCCTCATAAGGGATCGTAATATCGGTATGGCAGTTGAAATATGCACCTGCCCGTGCCTCTTTGTCCTCGGAATTCCGGAGCGCAGAGCACTCATTTTCTTTGGCAACAATCTCTCTGCCGTCCGGGTTATACAGGCGGCTGTCCTCGCTGTAGCTGTAACAGGTATCACCGACTGCAAAATGCGGTCCCATCTTCTCTACGATCAGAATCGGGAGCTTGTATAAGATATCGTATTTTCTTGCCATCGCATATGCCGTCGTGTTCGTGCCGATCGCAAATTCTCCAATCGGAAGTGTCTCATGATGGAACAGCAGATTCTCCTTGATAAACCGCTTGTTCTCTGTCTCGTCCTCGAAGTTCTTACAGGTGTAATCCGCGACCGTTCCGTCCTTGAAGGTAAGTTTCAGATCTGTGTATTTTAATTCATTCAGATATACCTGACTTACATGCAGCGTTCCCTCCGTGCCATTGAGTACCGGAGAAGTAAATACTTCGCCGAGCGGGATATTCACATCTGCCAGGCAGTTCTCGAAGTTTGTCTGTGTCTTTCTGTCGATCTTGTGCAGCATCACTTTCATGTCCGTCTGGTTGCCATCCTTGCCAAGCACCTGCACATATTGCGCGTCATCAAGGCAGTCAATCATCGTCTGCTGGATGGATTTGTATTTCTCATTATCAAGCGTATTGACTTCCACAACAGCATCGAAGATCTCCTCGAAATCCGCACCAATCTCCGGGATTGGATATGCGATGATCGTGAAGCTGTACTGATCGTGCGGAATGTAGCGGTTTGTGATCTCCGCTGCCTTCGACCCATATTCCACAGACATCTTCTGCTGCTTGTCGGATAATTTCCAGACTGTCGGCTTCGTCTGTGGAGCAAACGGCTCTTCGCCGAACACTTCAATGACCGCAGGTCCTGCATAGACACGGGCAGCTTCTTTCTCCTGTTCATAGGTCTGCTCCATAACTTCGAGCTTACGCTCCATGTACGCACGGTCGAAGAAGACTGCATCATCCCCTGCATGGTCATACTCATACTGCTTGTTCGCCGGTGTCGCAGCGTATCCGGTACGGATTGTTCCCTTCCGGTTCATACGGCTGACCGGATACCGGAACAAAATCGCAGACAATCCTTCCTGCTCGAACATGCGGATTGCCGCTTTCACCATGCGCTCCTGTCCGATCGCATAGCGGATATTGACAGTTTTTTTCGGGCTGATATCGATTCGCATCGTCTCAAAGCCCTTGATAAACCCCTGCACGTACGTGCGTGCGAGACTTTCGATTTTCTCCTCCGGAAGCTTCGCTAAATACTGTGCCATCCGGAGCTCATTTTCACCGATATACTCACCATACGCATACAGATAATCCGATGTTGTAAGATCACTCTGCATGATGATGTCATATGCAAATGGGTTCACACATGTAACCGTCTCCCGGATTCTTCTTGATACAAGCACATCCGCATAGTCATACATATAGTAATAGATAGCTTCTTTGATCTCCTTCTCGTCCGGAAGCTTCTCATCCCCGGATGCGATAAAGATTCCATACACCTCTAAGAAAAGCTCCATCAGGGAAACCATCGCCTGCATCTCATCCTCATACGCGTACGCAATCATAGCACGGATCTCCGCGTATAACATGCATAAATATTTGCCATATTCACCAAGTTTTTCCACCGCATAATCCGGATTTGCAAAGCTTTCCTCATAATGCTCCGGTAAGATATCCGCATATAAATTGTGATTGATCTCCTGTAATTTTGATAGCGGAAGGTTGATCTTTCCCGGCTGTGACACGATCTGGTACACGTCATACACATACAGAATGAATTCCGCCACACTATCAAAATACGTTTTAAGCTTCTGCGCGCCTGCATCCATCTGCGCAAGTGTGTCCCAGATTGGCTGATCCTCTTCCTTTATTTCACTGATTCGTTCTATCGCAAGCTGCATACGCTCCTGCAAATCTGCGTCGTTCATAGTTTCCTCCTACCTCGTCCGAAGACTTTAAAATCTGCCTAATAAAATGATTATGACCGGAACCACAAAGGATACGATGTTCAGCCAGATGGAGATCCGCTTGCCACGCACGCCGCCCTTCTGGGACTGCAGACCCATGCGTGCAAAGATCTCTCCGACGATAGACAGCAGCATGGCGATAATGTAAAGCATGCCGAACACCTCCGGCACATGCCCCGCCGTCGCAATGGACACAATCACACTGACAACCTCGATCGTAAGTGCGATTCCACCCATGCAGTCTGCGATGATCGTATCGCCCGCAAACGATGAATCTGTAAAATAATATCTTCGTTTCTTGAACAAACCCATAATCATTTATTTTACACAGCCAATCAGGGTGTTGATATCATCTACCCCGTTTGCCTGCATATATTCCTCAATTCCTTTTATAATCTCAACCGTTGCATATGGATTGTGGAAATTCGCTGTTCCGACCGCAACTGCAGTCGCACCGGCCATGATCATTTCCAGTGCATCCTCGGTATTCATCACGCCGCCCATACCGATAATCGGCAGCTTCACGGCATTTGCCACCTGATATACCATACGCACCGCGATCGGATGGATTGCCGGGCCAGACACACCCGCTGTCTTGTTTGCAACTGCAAATGCACGGCGCTTTATATCAATCTTCATTCCGGTCAAAGTGTTGATCAGGGAAAGCGCATCACTTCCGGCTGCCTCAGCGGCCTTCGCCATCTCCGTAATATCTGTGACATTCGGAGAAAGCTTCATGATGATTGGCTGCTTCGCCTTCGCCTTGATTGCTTTCGTAATATCATAGAGTGCTTTTGGATCCTGTCCAAATGCAATACCACCCTCTTTCACGTTCGGGCACGATACGTTGATCTCGAGAAGGTCAACCGGCTCATCGCCAAGCCGCTCCACAACATCCAGATAATCTTCGGTGCTTTTCCCACACACATTGACGATAATCTTCGTATCCTTCTCCTTTAAGAATGGGATATCCCGCTTCACAAATGTATCAATTCCCGGATTCTGCAATCCAATCGCATTCATCATGCCACCGTAGGTCTCTGCCACACGCGGTGTCGGGTTCCCCGGCCACGGAACATTCGCTACGCCCTTTGTCGTTACCGCTCCAAGGAGATTTAAGTCTACGAACTCGTCGTATTCCATACCGGAACCAAATGTACCGGATGCAACGGTAATCGGATTCTTAAGCTCCACACCTGCAATACTTACCTTTGTATTCATCAAAGCTCCACCTCCTCGGCATAAAACACAGGGCCATCCTTGCATACACGCTTATTCTTCACCTGTGAATGGTCGTCAATCTCCTTCGACTTGCATACGCAGGCAAGGCAGGCACCCACACCGCATGCCATACGCTCTTCTAAGGATAACTGTGCTTCGATGCCATGTTCTAGTGCATAGCTCTGAATCGCACGAAGCATCGGTGTTGGTCCGCAGGCATAGATTTCTGTGCCCTCGATGCCGTACTCGCGAATTGCATCCATAACCGTTCCTTTGACACCGATCGTGCCGTTGTCGCTGGATTTGTAAACGGTACCATATGGTTCAAATTCCTCGGATAAGAATTCCTCATCACGGAATCCAAGCACGATGGACTTCTCGCATGTAAGCTCTTTCGCAAGCTGCAGCATCGGTGGAATGCCGATTCCGCCACCGATCAGGATTGCCTTCTTATCTTTCTTCGTAAATCCGTTTCCGAGTGGTCCGAGTATCGTGATCGTATGATCGGAGGTAAGCTGTGAAAATTCCTTTGTGCCCTTTCCTGCAATACGATATACAATCCGGAGTGTACCTGCTGCACGGTCAATCTCACACAGACTGATCGGACGCGGAAGCAACTTACTTCCGTCTGCGGAATACAAGTCAATAAACTGTCCCGGTACTGCCTGGCTGGCAATCTCCGGTGCCTGTATCACCATTGAATATATGTCTGTGGCGATCTCGTCCTGACGGACGATCTTCGCCTCCATCTTTATCTTTCCCATTTTCGACTCCTCTTATCTTTGTAATTGTGAAACAAATCTATGTTTTGCCGTGGCATGTATTTCCATACACTTCATGCCCATATCATGTATTGGAACTAAGAAGTACTAGATGTTCTGCACTACTCATTTTTACCTGACGCAACCGCCGCCAATTCGCCATCCTTGGCTCAGTGGCGGCTTGTTTGAAC
>ERZ1026868.351-NODE-351-length-31941-cov-9.617387_pt1 | contig 31941 bp, 20 predicted proteins | sample MGYA00380164_ERZ1026868 | MGnify/ENA primary metagenome ERZ1026868 (study PRJEB33269, sample SAMEA4719800) | human gut metagenome | biome: human-associated habitat; feature: organic feature; material: feces | place: Cameroon | collected 2013-10 ...
GACGGGATCCTGCCATAGTTTTCCGTCCCAAAGGACATCGTCGGCGAGGATGAGGCCACCTGGCCTCACAAGATCGAAGACCAGATTGTAATAGGTGACATATTCCCGCTTGTTGGCATCCATATATACTATGTCGTAAGGGCCTTTCAATGAGGAAAGGGTCTCACAGGCATCCCCGATGTGCAGGGTGATCTTGTCGGCCACACCGGCCCTTGACCATCCCTCCCGCATCAGATCCTCCAGTTCATCGTTGATCTCAAGGGTGTCGATGTGGCCATTTCCCGGAAGTCCGTAAGCGAGGCAGGTCGCGGAATAACCGGTAAAAGCCCCGATCTCAAGGATGCGTGTCGCCCGTGAAATCTCCACAAGCATAGTCAAAAGACGACCCTGAACCGCCCCCGAAAGCATCCGGGGGTAGTTCGTGTGGATGTTCGTCTGTTTCTCAATCCAGTCCAAAGCCTCGCGTTCAGGCTGCTCGCCTTGACGTCCCATTTCGCGCAATGCTCGGCGAATGAATAATCGGGATCCGCCTTGATCTCCTGCAGGTATGTCTCAAACACACGCTTGTACAATTCGAGCGTCTCCGGTGGTAAGTTACTTTTGCGTGACATGATTCATTGTTTTTGGCAAAGGTACTGTTTGGGAGATCCTGAATCAAGACGTAATCGTGGAGACGCTTACTCCGGTTTTCAGTCTATGTGCCCCTGCGATTGCCTTCAGTTAAGTCGATGCTGAAGGGGTTTTGTAAAAATCAATTTTTTGGGTACTATTGTGTCTCATTGATAGTCATCTCTTTGGAAAGTTAGATTATTTTTATCCTAAGTTGTTGATAAATATCTAATTATGAATTACGGTTCATTTGTTGGATTCTGTAATATGTTGATAATTAGCGAATAATGTTATTAAGAGTGAGATCCTCAATTTTAACGGCATCTCTAATTAATTGTCAACCATAATGATACGGTTTTATGAAAGTGAAACTATTTATTTGGCATTTATCAATCTTTATTCCGAACTTTGCGGCTGTAACACTAATAACTAAAAATCATTCATTATGCGAAGACCATTGTATCTATCAGCCTTTTGCATATCACTGTGCGTATTGTTCTCTTGTGGAGACATCCTTGTAATCGACAATCCTGAGGCTGTTGTCCCGGAAGAATCCTGTCAAAACTTTACTATGGAAGAAGCCATAGCTGTCTTCTCAGATGAATATGACAGAACCTCAAATGTCTCCGGTCAAGTCACCATTTCTGATTCTCCTTTTGTTTGGGAATCTGGTACTGTTGTTCCTGTGTGGAAAGCTGCGGAGCGTCATTCCATTCAAGGGAGAGAGGAGAGTTATGTGGTTCCGATGTTGTCATCAGTCAGGTATTATGCCACTACTGGTAAGGATGGAGCACTGTTTAGATGTGATCAGAACCTGATTGTCTCCAAGAATGTCAACAATGGACTGATGTCTCTCCGCATCGTTTTCTCTATTCCGGATGATGACTTGAAGCGAGGCCGGACATCCTCTGATTTTTCCGGACTTCTTGTCTATACAGATTTGAACGGCAAATTCAGGAAGATAGAGAAGTATGCGGGAGGAGAAATGCTCGATGGTGTTTATTTCAGTGAGAGTGAATCTGAAATAGCCTGGGAGAGGCACAAATTGTTCATCAACAAGATTATGGAGGGGATCACTGTGTTCAAAGTGAATTCTCTTAAAATCGAGACCCGTTGTCCTGCTCCGGGTGACACAGTGGAGTATAATGATTCGATCACCCCCTCATACTGCAATGGCGACTGTTTCCCGGATCTTTGGTGGAAGGATCCAAACTTTGATTTTTGGAATGATACGATAGCTCCTTGTGACACCACTGGCATTGATGATTCTCCTTGGGATGGAGGTGAGTCCGGTGGTGGCGGTAATGCAGGTGGTGGAGGTGGAGGTAATACCAGACCACCAAAGAATAACGGAGGTGGTTCTGATAATACGCCTGTCAGACCGGCTGACTGTTCTTCATCTTATGGTAAGCCAGAGTATTATGAACGTAGGTATACGGATTATGTTAAAAGATATAAAAAGGAAGACAATAGTATCTACTATATAGAATATGGGTTGTATTATTGTAACAAGTTTCTTGATTTGAAAAGTTCTGGCAAGATGTCCGTGGAAGGCAATAAATGGATTGACAAAACGTTACTTCTACTTCAAGAAAAATTGGAGAAACAAATCCAATCAAATCCAGCATTGGAAGATAATATTGATCTATTAGAGGCGGCAGCATTTAAAACACATCCTGAAGCTTACATTGAAGGTGGTATTTTGCAGTTGCCAATTATGGATAAATTAAGGATTGTAGAAACAATCAGATGGAAAGATCTTACCTCAAAACTTGGACGAGAACAGATCAATGAGGTTGTAAAGGCACAAGTCAAGTACTATATCAAGCATCCATATGAAAGAGCATTTGATGCATATTATATGATGAATAATTGGGATCCTATAAAACAGTTACTTTACGATTATTGCTCAGTTGATCTTTTGACAAGGAGCTCGTCACAGGATGAGGCGCACGAGAAATATATAGATCTTTGCAATTTACTCTTTGATGAGATTGTGACATGTTTTTACGATACGGTTGATGGTTTTGATATAAATTATTAATATTCATTTTGATAATGACAAAGAAGGTTCTATCGATCATATTCCTTACCCTTGTATGTCCTTCTTGTTACGTCCGGTCTGGTGGGAGTGCAGCTACCGGATTTGGCACGGATGATAATTGGGAGATTGAAGCTTATCCGGTAGAGAGCGGAATCGGAGATGAATATGGGCCGAATAAGATGTTGGTTTATTCGGATACATATGGTTTGCTCGCTGCTTTTAATGGTGATGAGACATCCTTTTATTTGACGTCCGATTGTGGGAAGAATTGGATTAAGAGGGGATCCGTTGGCAATCTGCTATGTCGGTCTATCGCAAAATCAAAAGACCGATTCTATGGATGTTTTATAAGCACAGATCCAAATGACGGAGGAGTCATTATGCTGTCAGATGATGTTGGAAAAACCTGGAAAACAATTCTTGATAACAAGAATGGGATTTTTCGGTTTGACGTGCTGGATGATGGCACGTTAGTCGCATTGCTGACTCTTGATGAAGGTTATGCTATCCTTAGTTCTGTTGATGGTGGACAAAATTGGATGCCATCCCCCTCTTCGGTGACGAGAGACATCGTTACTTTCGGTCAGTTGTCCTTTTTGAGTGATGGAATGATATATTCGTCAAAAGATAAGGTTGTGGTAATGGATCCGGCTTCATTCGTGACTGATACTATATATTCAAGCAAAGGATCAATGAGCGGCGTTGTGGCTGGTGAGGATGTGTTTGGCATATGGGAGGGACATAAGGCGAAGTATTATAGTCTCAAAGGCAAGCACGCTACCCGCCTGTCGTCTATCTGGAATATTAGAAAGCCGTTCAGAAACTATATCCCTTCTGAAATTTATCAGTACGGGGATGTGGTTTATACCAAGGTTATTCCGCTGACATATAAATCGAAAGCATCATTATTTATTTCAATTGACAGGGCAAGGACCTGGACTAAGATTAATTTTAGGAGTGATTATGAAAATAAATTAGACAAAGTCGAACCTTTTGTGGACGACTGGCCAATGGCAGGATACAAGGACCGTATGGTGTCATACTGTGTGGGGTACAAGGATGGGAAGCGGCAGGATTTCATCAAGGTCATAAGGCCTGAATAAACTCTGCGGGCCTGCGTTTCGCATCTGGTGACTATAATAATTTGCGGATAACGTTGAGGCCGTCGCGGATGGGGAGAAGGACGGACTCGACACGGGGGTCGTTGACCACCAAGTCATTGAAGGCGATGATGCCTTGCGTCTGTTTGTCTTTCGGGACGGGATCATGCCAGAGTTTGCCGTCCCAGAGGACATCATCGGCGAGTATGAGGCCGCCGGGGGAGACCAGATCGAAGACCAAGTTGTAGTAGGTGACATATTCACGCTTGTTGGCATCCATATAGACTATGTCGTAGGGGCCCTCAAGGGTTGAGAGGGTCTCGCAGGCGTCCCCGATGTGCAGGGTGATCTTGTCCGCGACTCCGGCCCTTGACCATCCTTCCCGCATCAGATCCTCCAGCTCGTCGTTGATCTCAAGGGTGTCGATGTGCCCGTCCTTTGGAAGCCCGTAGGCTAGGCAAGTGGCGGAATAGCCGGTGAACGCGCCTATCTCCAGAATGCGTTTGGCTTTGGAAATCTCCACAAGCATAGTCAAAAGACGACCCTGAACCGCCCCCGAAAGCATCCGGGGGTAGTTCGTGTGAATGTTGGTCTGTTTCTCGATCCAGTCCAAAGCCTCGCTCTGGCGTGAAGAATGTTCTCTAAGGTATTTGTCTGCCGGAGATTCCATCTTTTTTTTCTGAATACTATTCTTTCTACAACGAAACTTGTTCCTTAACAATATGATCTTGGGAATCCTTCCTGAATCGTTCCAAGATCTTATTTACTCTTGCCAATCCCTGACCGGGTCTAGGTACAATGCGAATCCGTTGAGGACCGGACAGGCGTAAGCTCCTGTGATGTTGAAGCGGATTTTGGAGGCGGTGGTCTCGGCGATCGGGATGATTCGCTTGTAGCCGATGGTGGTCTCGGATGCGAGTTCCGTCCATTGGCCATCGTTGCCTAACACCTCTATGGTGAAAGACTTGACCCTTTGGCCCAAAGGGATATATTCCTGAATCTGAATCAGATTGAAGGTCTTTTCTCCATTGAGGTTGATGGTTATCGAGGCTTCCGTGACATCATCCGGCGCGGCCCAGAATGAGTCATATTCCTCATTAAGAATATTTTGCGCCTTGAAGTTGCCGCCTCTGACAGAGGTCGCCTCCGCTTTCGCGCCTTCTGCTAGGTTGTTTTTGAATATGTCGTCAAGGGCGGCCCTGAACTCCATCAGCCTGACGGAGTCGGTGGCGTTGATGCGTCCGGTCGTGTCCGGCGGAACGTTCAAAAGAAGCAGGGAATTGCGCCCTACACTTTCGTAATATATTTGGAGAAGCTCATTTACGGACTTTACCTTATCGTTCTCGCTTTCCCTCCAGAACCAGCCCGGGCGGATGGAAACATCGGTCTCGGCCGGAATCCAATAGGTTCCGAGAGCGTTGCCGCAGTTCAAGGTGTCCCGGCAAGGCGCGCCGGCTCCCGGAGTGAATCCTTCCGTGTCAAGCCTGCCCCAGCAAGTCCTTCCGGCGGATCCACGCTCGTTGCCTACCCAACGGCAGTCCGGGCCAATGTCGCTGAATATGACCGCGTTCGGCTGAAGCCTTCTTACCATTCCGTTGAACAGAGGCCAATCGTAATCCTGCCTCTTTCCGTTCGGGCCCTCACCGTTGGCTCCGTCGAACCACTGCTCGAAGACCTCGCCGTAACTGCCGAGAGCACTCTCCAATGTCTTGGCATAGACATCGTTGTACGCTGGAGTCCCGTAGGTAGGATCATTCCTGTCCCACGGGGAGATATAGACACCGAATTTGAGCCCATCCTTGGCGCAGGCTTCGGACAGTTCTTTCAGCACATCTCCCTTGCCGTCTTTCCACGGACTTTTCGCCACGGTGTGCTCACAGACAGGGTTCGGCCACAGACAAAAACCATCGTGATGTTTTCCGGTGATGATTATTCCCTTGAATCCGGCGGCCTTGGCGATAGCTGTCCATTGACCGCAGTCAAGGTCGGTCGGGTTGAATACATCCTCCGCTTCGGTGCCGAGTCCCCATTCCTTTCCCGTGAAGGTGTTCGGCCCGAAGTGAGCGAACATATTCATTTCCATCTTTTGCCACTCAAGTTGCTGAGCCGTCGGAGTCGGTCCGAAAGGTTCAGGCGGGGTAGAGGTCCCTTTTTCGCAGGAGGCCATAGTCGCGAAGGCTGCGAAAGTTGCTGTGAATAGTGCTAATCGGTTCATAATAAGGTGTTTTGTGGTTTATAGAAAAATAAGTGATGACGTGCGTTCCGGACTGAATATCCTGACAGCCGCATCTCGGATCGCCTCAGATGTGACGGCTTCGATGGCTTCACGGTTCTGTTTGTCAGTGAATATCTTTCCATACGAGATCAGGCTTTTGCCCATTGACAGGCACTGGGTCTCTCCGTTGTCGGAACTGATGGCAAGTTGGCCGAGAAGCTGCTTTTTTGCGGCCTTGAGTCTGGAAGGAGAAAGCTCCTCGTCCTGCATTTTTCGGATCACTTTCCAGACAGCGTCAAGGCATTTTTCCAGATTGCCCCGCTCGCAGCCAAGGCTTATGGTCATAATCCCGGATTCCGTGTACTGTGAGTAAGAGGACTCCACTCCGTAAACCCATCCGTTTCTCTCTCTCAACAGGCTGTTCAACAGAGAGTTGGATGCCGGGCCGCCGATGATGTTGCTGAGCAGGATAGATGCGAAACGCCCTTCTGAATCGTAGAGCGATGGGGCGAAGTTTCCAAGCACGGCATTGACCTCGTGATTCCGCTTCTCGACCATTCTGTTGAAGGGTTGCGGAAGTCTGATTGGCTGGACCGTGCGTTCATAGACGGCGGCATTGGATCCGCCAAAGAACTTCCCGACCAGTTTCCGGACATTCTCCTCCAATTTCCTCTCGTCGATGTCTGCGACTATCGTCAGGGCCATATTCTCAGGAATGAAGCGTTCCTCTGTGAATTTCCTTAGCTCCTTGCCAGAGATTTTCCTGACGCTCGCCGGTGTGCCGAGAATGGAACGTCCGAGTGGATGGCCTGTGAACAGGTTTTCCTCGAATTGGTCATAGACATCGTCGGCGGGGGAGTCCTTGTAGGATTTGATCTCATCGATCACCACGCCCTTCTCGACCGAGATTTCCTCTTCCGGGAAAGTCGGGCAGGTGGCCAGCTCCAGAAGCAGAGACGCGGCCTTGCCGAGGTCTTCCTTTAGCACGGTCGAATGGATGACGATCTCCTCCTTGGTGGTGAACGCGTTAAGCTCGCCGCCAAGCTTGTCAAGGTAACCGCTGATGACTCTGGAGCTCTTATGCTCCGTTCCTTTGAATATCGTGTGTTCGGTGAAATGGGCGATCCCGCTGTGGAAATCCCCCTCGTCACGTGTCCCGCATTTGATGGTCAGGGAGCAGTAGCCTACGGCGTTTCCGCTTCTCCTGACAGCATATTTAAGACCTTGTTCAGTCGTTCCTATGATCATAAGCCGGAGGCCGTGTTATTTCCTTAGAAGTTTGATCGCCTTGAGGTCGCTTGACAGGAATCCTTTGCCCATCTTGGCCGTTATCTTGTGCTTTTTGAAATAGTACAGCTCGTGGTTGTCCGCCCCGATGAGCATCTTGTAGCAGATGGAACCGTTGACAGGCTCGGACGGAGCCACTACATAACTTACAACCGCGTTGAAAGTCCCCTCGTTGAATATCTCGTCAACCTCGTCCTCATCGTCATTGATGAGAATATCCTCGTCCAACGAACGCTTTGTCTGTTCGTCAACCTGTGGGGCCAGATCCTCGGACCAGAAGAATATCCTTTTGATCTTCAGCTTCTTGGTGTCTTTGGCCCCGATGTTTGAATATGCCTTCATCTCTGTTTCGGTAAGTCCGGAGGTGTGGTCCTGGATGATTTTGAGGAAGGCCGGCAGGAGCACGAACTCGCGTCCGGACGGATCCTCGGTCGAGCGCAGAGGGAATGTCACGACCTCGAACATATCACTGATGGATTTGTCCGCGCCCTCTCCGCCCTTGACAAGGGTCAGCATATCGATTCCCGGTTCGGATTCCCTGCGGAACTGGCCTTTGACAACCAGCAGGAAATAGTAGCTGGCGTTGGTCTTGAGGCTCTCGAACTCCTCATTGGTGCAGAACTCGTAAGGAGAGATGGTCCAGGTGGACGCGACGCTTTCCTTCAATGCTTCGTCAAGGAACTCGTCTCCGGTCAGCACGACCTTAGTCGTCTTGGTTGTGAAATCCTTGAGTTTCTCCCTTCTTGTGGTGATCTGCGCCTGTCCGAATATGTCGGTGGTAAGCAGCAGGCCGGCGATTGTCCAGGCCAATATCGTTAGTGTACGTCTCATATCTGTTTGTTTTTTAGTTTTTAAGCAAAGTGCAAGTCCCGTAATGCCAAGGCTTGCGCCGTTCAGGCGGACAAAAAGTTCCATACTTCGTGCCGCGCGACACAAATGTACGAAATATTGCGTAAATTTGCCTTACAAAACTTGGTGCGGACAACCACTCCCTAAGATTTGAACGTTGTTATGTCTGAGTACATCGTATCAGCAAGAAAATATCGTCCTGACTCGTTCGAGTCCCTTATCGGTCAGGACAACATCGCCCAGACCCTGAAGAACTCCATCATCAGGGGGAAACTGGCGCACGCCTACCTGTTCTGCGGGCCGCGCGGAGTGGGGAAGACGACCACGGCCAGGATATTCGCAAAGGCCATCAACTGCTCCAATCCTTCGCCGGATATGGAGCCTTGCGGTGAGTGTGAGTCCTGCCGGTCCTTCCAGGAGGGGCGGTCCTATTGTATTCACGAATTGGACGCCGCGTCCAACAACGGTGTGGATGACATCAAGAACCTGATGGACCAGGTGCAGATTCCTCCGCAGGTGGGAAAGTACAGCGTTTACATCATAGACGAGGTGCATATGCTCTCCACGGCGGCGTTCAACGCCTTCCTCAAGACGCTGGAGGAGCCGCCGGCACACGCCATATTCATTCTTGCGACGACTGAGAAGCATAAGATTCTGCCGACGATCCTTTCGCGTTGTCAGACCTACGATTTCAACAGGATCTCTGTGCCGGACATCGTCAGCAACCTCAGGATGATAGCGGGGAAGGAGGGTGTGAATATTGACGATGAGTCCTTGCACGTGATAGCGCAGAAAGCCGACGGGGCTATGCGTGACGCACTTACGATCTTCGACCAGACGGTGGCGTTCTGCGGGACCGATGTGAAGTACGAGGAGGTTCTGAAGAACCTCAATGTGCTTGACTATGACTACAGTTTCAATCTTGTGGACGCTTTTCTGGCGGGAGATTACGGCACGGCGCTGCTCAAGTTTGACGAGATTCTTTCCAAAGGGTTCAACGCACTTCATTTCTGTGCGGCTCTGAGCTCGCATTTCAGGGATCTGATGGTGACGAAGAACGGCGGGCTTGACGCTTTGCTTGAATTGCCGGAATCGTTGAAGGCCAGGTACGTGGAGCAGGCTTCCCGTTGTTCGCTGAAGTTCCTTTATGACGCGTTGGCGGTCACCACAGCCTGTGAGGCGGGTTATAAGCAGGCTGTTAATCCGAGACTTCACATAGAGTTCGCCTTGATGAAGCTTAGTTTCCTGATGAAGGCTCCGGACGCGTCCAGACCTGTTTCCGCACCAGTGTCTCAACCGGCCCCTAAGCCGGTCGCAGAGCCTGTGGTTCGGCAAAGCTCGCCAGCCACCGTGCCGGTCGCAGAGCCTGTTGAACCGTCTTCAAGTGTGGTGAAGGTGGTGTCAGAGCCTGCTGTTCGACAGAGTTCTGAGTCTGCCGCCACGGTGTCTGAGCCTGTCGAAGTGACTGCCGCTCCCGTTAGGCCTGCCGCGACTTCGACAGGAACTATTGCCGAAAAGAGTGATCTTGAGGCTGCGGAAGGTAATGTGAAACCGGTTGAGAGTACTGGCTCTCCGGCTGCCGCGGCGGAGAGTCCGGCTTCCCGTGCGAGAAGAAAACCGGCCAAGACGGGCGCGGCGCTGTCCCTGAACTCGATAATGAAAGAGGAGGAGACTAAGAAAGTCGAGAAACAAGCGGTAGTGATTGAGGATGCGATTCCAGATGACGAGGTGCTTTTGAACGCCTGGAAGACTGTTCCGGCTGAATATGCCTCAAGCCCGCGTCTGGCAAACACCCTTCAGAACGCAGATGTGAGTGTCGAGATGAAGGACGGTTACAAGGTCTTGACGTTCAAGGTCAGCAATGATGCTCAGGAGAAATGGATAAGGGCGAACCGGCTTATGGATCTGGAAGGAAATTTGCAGAAAAAGGTCGGCTCCTCCAAACTTCGTCTTGAGGTCGGGGTTGTGCCTATGGCGGACAAGGGAGTGCAGCCTTACACCGATCAGGAGAAGGCCACTGCCTTGATGGGACAGAATGGTGAGGTCCAGAATCTGATCAAGGATTTCGGCCTTGAGACAAAATAGTGGTTGACAAATAGATTTGAGATAAGATGAAACTTCATTGCGAGAACCTTGTCAAGAAATATGGCATCAGAACCGTCGTGAAAGGCGTTTCAATGGAGATTAACCAGGGAGAGATTGTTGGTTTTCTCGGCCCTAACGGAGCCGGGAAGACAACCAGTTTCTATATGATTACAGGGCAGATAGTCCCGAACGGAGGACGTGTGTTCCTTGATGATGAGGACATCACTGAGCTCCCTATGTACAAAAGGGCTCAGAAAGGTGTCGGCTATCTGCCGCAGGAGGCTTCCGTGTTCCGTAAGATGTCCGTGGAGGACAACATTATGTCCGTGATGGAGATGTCGGATATGTCCAAGGCTGAGAGGCAGGAGAGACTTGAGGATCTGATCAACGAGTTCAATCTCTCGAAGGTGCGCAAGAGTCTTGGAATCCAGCTTTCCGGAGGTGAGAGGAGACGTTGCGAGATCGCCCGCGCGCTTGCCATCGACCCGAAATTCATCCTGCTTGACGAGCCGTTTGCCGGAGTCGATCCGATCGCCGTGGAGGATATCCAGTTCATCATCGCTAAACTGAAGTATAAGGACATCGGTGTCATCATCACTGACCATAATGTAGGTGAGACTCTTGCGATCACGGACCGCGCCTATCTGCTCTACGAAGGCACGATTCTCCAGCAGGGCACTCCGGAGTCCCTCGCAGCCGACGAGGATGTCCGCACCAAATACCTCGGCTCCGGCTTTGTCTTGAAGAAGTCCGTCTCCGTGGAGCGCGCCAAAGCCGAACACGCCGCCCTTGAGGTCGCCCGCGCCGCCAAGGCCACATCGGCGGAACCTGTTGCCACTGAAACTTTGTAGATGAATATGATTGCGTAAAATTAAACCCGGAAGCCAAATGGCGACCGGGCTTATTTTATTGTTCGGATCCAGTGATCTCAGCCATGACCTTTTCGGCTTTGGCGTAGCCGTCGGCGGGGGCTTTCCACATCAGGGCGACCACAGCGGCGCCGACCAGACCGATTATCACAGAGACGAGGAACACGGAATCCCATCCGAAATGCTCGGCGAGGTAGCCGAAGGTCACACCGGAGATGGCGGTGCTGGCGTACCCGAATATTCCCAAGATGCCGTTGGCGGTGGCGCAGGCGTGCTTGGTGGCCTGCTGCGAGGCTGAGGTGCCGAGAAGTGCCTGCGGTCCGTAGATGAAGAAGCTCGACAGACAGATGAATATGGCGGAGAGCCAAGGCATTCCGGCGGGGGATTTCCAGAACAGGAAGAACGACAGGGTGGCGCCGACCGTGCAGATGAAGCAGGTCCTGTGCGCGCGGCTCTTCATGAACTTGTCCGTGAACCATCCGGCCAGCAGCATTCCGGCGATGCCTCCGACCAGCTCGGACGCGGCCACGACAGTGCCTGCGGTGGAGATCTCCATGCCCTTGTACTGTGTCAGGAAGGTCGCGCCCCAGTCAAGGATCGTGAAACGGACCACATATATGCAGAAGTTGGACACTGCAAGGATCCAGATCAGAGGGTTGGCGAACACCATACGGTTGACGAAAGACTTGAATGATTTTCCGGACATATTGTCGGCCAATGAAGCGTCGGAGGCTTTATCTTCCGACTTCTCGTCCTTGTCCATGTCCTCAATCTCAGGAAGCCCTACGGATGACGGGGTGTCCTTCAATGTGAAGAACAGCGCGACGGCGCCCACGAGGGCGATGGCGGCGGGAACAGCGAAGCAGAGCTGCCATGCGCTGTAGCCGTAGTGCTTCAGGAGAAATCCGCAGATCACGCTGATGAGACCGGCTCCGATGGAATGTGATGCGTTCCAGATGGACTGCTTGGTGGCGAGTTCTGAGGGTCTGATCCAGTGGCACATAAGGCTGATGCACGGCGGCACGCCCATGCCCTGGAAGTAACCGTTGAGAACCCACAGGGTACCGATGATGTAAACCAGCGTCATCGTGGCCTTGCCCTCGGTGTCCAGCACATTCATGAACGAGTTCATGGACGGACTGAAGCAGATGACAAGATTGGTCACGGCAGACAACACGAGGCCGAGGGTCATAAGCTTCCTTCGGCTGAACCTGTCGGCCAGGAAACCGTTGACGAAGCGGGAGATTCCATAGATGATGCCGTTAAGGGTCAGGAATATGCCCAACTGGACCTTGGATATTCCTAATTCCGCCTCAAGCGCGGGCATGACCACGCTGAAATGTTTTCTGACGAAGTAATACAGCGCATAGCCGATCATCAGCGTGATCAGGGTGCGCCACTGCCAGTAGTTATACTTCTTTTCTGTCTGTCTGTCCATGATGTCCTTTATTAATATGTCTCCTCACCGACGCCTGGTTCAGACCGAAAGGTCGGGACGGGAAGCGTAAAGTCTGTGGAAAGTGACTGCAAAGGTAGGAATTTTCGGTGAAATTCGTGTTCAACAATCGGCGAAAAAGGTTATCTTTGTAGGATTTTCCGAAAATCCGGGAGTCTTTCAATACGATGACACAAGAACAAAAAAAACGATTCCAGTACTGGCAGTGGCGCACAATCATCGGGACGATGATCGGCTACTCGATTTTCTATCTTGTACGCAAGAACTTTTCTTTCGCCATTCCAGGTCTGACCGCTGAATATGGCATCACCAAGGCCACGTTCGGGGCGATCCTCGCCATAGCAAGTTTCATGTATGGCGTGTCCAAGTTGATAAACGGCTTCCTGGCCGACCGTCTCAACGGCCGCTGGCATCTTGTCACCGGGTTGTCCGTCAGCGCGTTTGTGAACCTCCTGTTCGGAGCGGGAGCGATGATCTGCGCCTACTTTGTGGGAGCGGACTACGGCCCTGAGTTTGTCCATTATCTTGTGATACTCTTCGCCGTGCTTTATGTTATCAACAATGTGTTCCAAGGATGCGGTTTCCCTCCTTGCAACCGTCTGATAACCCACTGGGTGCCACCTCACGAGCTTGCGACAAAGATGTCGATCTGGAACACCTCACATTCCGTCGGGGCTTTCCTTGTGGCTGTCCTTTGCGGCTACATCATGGGGCACACGGGAGTGGACATGAGCGCAGACGCCGAGGTTCGCGCCCGTGTGGCTGAGAACACCGCGAACATCACGGCTTCTATGGATCCGGCCGCGGCTCAGGCCTATGTGGATTCCGCATTGCAGCACATCGGATCGTGGCAATGGGCTTTCTGGATTCCTGCCGCGATAGCTGTCCTTGGGGTGATCTTCATCATCGTGACCCTGAGGGACACTCCTAAGTCTGTCGGACTTCCTGAATTGGAAGGCACGAAGGTGGCGGACAAACATGACGCAGCCGAGAAGAAAGAGTTCAGGCGGTTCATCATCGACAAGGTCATCAAAAACCCTATCGTGTGGATTCTGACATTGGCTGACTTCTTTGTCTATATCGTGCGTATGGCCGTGCTTGACTGGGGCCCTTCATTCCTTCAGGAAAGCCGTGGACTGTCTCCGGCGCTTTCAGCCTGGACGGTCGCCATCTTTGAAGCCTTCGGAGTGGTCGGAATGCTTGTGGCCGGAGTTGTCTCCGACAAGATCTTCCACAGCAAGGCCCAGAGAACCTGTGCGCTGTGCATGATCGGCGTGATGGTGTTCCTCACCGTGTTCTGTCTCCTGCCTGCCTCCACAAGCCCAGTCCTGCTGATGCTCGTGCTCGCCTGCGTAGGCTTCTTCCTCTATGGGCCTCAGGCTCTCATCGGGGTGGTCGCGTCCAATCAGGTGACCCGCCGCGGAGCCTCCTCGGCCAACGGAATCATCGGTTTCGTGACCTACCTCAGCCCTATTATCTCTGGATTCGTGTTCGGCCACATCGCCGACAATCCTAAGTTCGGTTGGGAGGGAGTGTTCAAGATCATGATATTTGTCGCCGCCCTCGGTCTCGTCACTCTGCTCACTCTTTGGAACAAGAAGACTGACGGCTACGCTGAAAACCAGGAGTAAGAAGCTGTTTTGAATTGTTAGAAGTTTTTCACTCTCAAACCTTCAAACAAAACAGCTTCTAAGAGGTTACTTCTGAATATTCATAAAAAAAACTACCGCCGCGAAGCTGTGATCCTTCACGGCGGTTTTCATATTCAATGAATATGTCCTATTTCGCATCGAAGGCGAAGATGTGCGCTTGTTCGGCGCCCCATGTGGATGTCACCACGAGGCGCAGTTCCTTGGCCTTGACCGGCTCGTCGAATTTGATGTGCCTCAGGCGGAGGTAGTTGTCGGTGTCCTCGTAGAGGGTTATCCACTCGTCCTTCACCTTGGCTTCGACCTTGAAGCCCTTCGCCATCATCTTAGGCATCTCGACACGCTCTGTTGTGGCCTCAAGCTTGCGCATTCTCTTGCTTCTGTACTTGAAATCGGAGTCGAAGATGATGCGGACACCATTAAGTGTGACAGGCTTCTTCCAACTGTAGACGATGCTCTCGTCACCAGGAGCGGCCCACACGCCGTTGTCCTCGCCGTCCCATTTGCGGTCGATGCCGTTGCGCAGTGGCAGGTTGGCGTCGGCTGTGGTGGCAGACATGGTGAGTTCTGATGGCTTTCTCCATCTGTAAGGCAGCATGCTGTCATCGTCCTCAAGCATGTCCTGAAGTTCGGCGATGTGATCTTTGCGGACACCTGCCGGGGTCGTGCCGTATTTGATGGCGAGAGCGGCTCCGGTTCCTGCTGCCTGTCCGAGGAGGGCGCATGTGGACATCACTCTGGTTGAGGACAGTCCCATGTGGGTGGCGGAGATGTCTCGTCCGGCGAACATCAGGTTAGGCACGTTGACCGAGTAGAGGCAGTCGAACGGGATTCCGAAACGTTCCGGAGTGGTGTGCTCGACCGAGAATATTCCTTTTCTGTGGAAAGCGTCAGGGTGGTGGTTGTCAAGTGTCCATCCGCCGTAGGCGATCACGTCAGGGAAATGTCCGCCTGACATGACATCGTTCTGGGTCAGGATGTGCGGTCCGATGTAGCGGGTGGACTCACGCTTGCCCGGAAGCGAGCCGATCCAGTCGAGGTCGTAGTTCTTGCAGCGGCCGTCAGGATTGTTTTTCATATATTCCCAGACACCGTAGGCGATGCGTTTGAGCTCGTACTGGATGTCGTTGGCGTCGAAGATCGTGTTCAGGTTGCCGCCGAACTCGATCCACCAGAAGTTGTTGTCTTTCGGGAAAGGCTTCTTGTAGTTGAACTTCACGCCAGGGATCGTGGACTTCGGCTTGTCGTAGTTGAAGTCATCGTCCGTGAAATGGTAAGCCCATTCGGGAGCGGTGAACGGATGATCCTCGTCAGTCTTGCGGAGCTGGAGCAGGATGGAGTTGCCCATTGTCTTTGCGTCCCCGCCCTCGTCAAGGAAGGTCTCGTCAAACTCGCTCGGCAGCTCGCGTCCGTGACGGAACTCGGCTCCGGAAAGGCGGAGGATGCCGTCGCCTGTGCAGTCGGCGAAAATCGTACCCTTTATAAGATACTTCGTGTAGGCGTTCACATTCCAGGCCTTGATGGCGGCGATCTTGTCTCCGTCCATCACGACATCCTCTACGGATGTGTTTAGGAGGAGTTTGATGTTCGGCTCCATGACCACCGTTGAGTAGATCGCGTCATCCCAAAGGGTGTAGCGGAGCAGAGGATTGAAACGGAAGTTCCTGAGCTGCATTTCCTCCAGCAGGCCGGCCTCGGCGTTCTGATCTCCCTTTGCTCCGACAATTCCCATTCTGATCTCGCTGGATGCGTTTCCTCCGAGGACTGGCCTGTCCTGCACGAGAATCACGGTCGCGCCGTGCCTTGCCGCAGCCACAGCTGCGCAGACTCCGGAAAGTCCACCGCCGGCGACAACTATGTCAGCACTCAACTCTACATTCTTGATTGTTTGAGAGTTCTTCTCGGTGAGCATCCCTTGGGCATAGGATGCAGGAGAGGTGAGAGGCATAAGAGCCAGAGCCGCCAATGCTCCGGCAATGTTCCTGAATAATCTTCTTGTCATTTCCTAATTCGTTTTGTATCCTCAAAATTAGCCAAAATATCGCAAGGAGACAATTATTCGGCCGATTTTCGTATCTTTGTAGTAAGGTTGATTCTCAATCGGCCTATCATATTTTTAAATAAAATAATTGGCCGGCGGATTTCGTATGACGCGATTCTGCCGGCTGTAAAAATTAAAGACAAATGAAAACAGCAATTCAGTTCGGAGCGGGAAACATCGGCCGTGGATTCATCGGTGCGGTGCTCTCGAAATCAGGCTATCAGGTAGTGTTTGCGGATGTCAACAAAGAAATTGTTGACAGGATCAATGCGGACGGGCAATATACCGTGCACATCAAGGATGTGGAGAGCGAGGATATTCTCATCTCGGGAGTTTCAGCTGTGGATTCGTCAACGGACGCCGTGGTGGAGAAAATCAAAGAGGCAGATCTGATCACGACTGCCGTTGGTCTCAGAATCCTCCAGTTCATCGCTCCTGCGATCGCCAAAGGAATCATCGCCCGCAAGGATTCGGGAATAGACGCTCCTCTGAACATCATCGCGTGTGAGAACGGGCTCATGGCTTCATCGCGCCTTAAGGAGGCGGTTTACTCTCATCTGGATGAGGCTCAGAAGGCTTGGTGCGCAGAGCATGTAGGATTCCCGGACTGCTCGGTTGACCGCATCGTACCTCCGGTAAGGAGCGAGAACCCTATTGATGTTGCCGTGGAGAGATTCTACGAGTGGAATGTGGAAGAGAAAGCCTTCGTCGGACCTGCCCCGAAAGTTGAGGGTATGAATATGGCGGACAACCTTCTGGCCTACATCGAACGCAAGTTGTTCACTCTGAACACCGGCCATGCCATCACCGCATATCTTGGCAAGATGAAAGGTTGCACGACAATCACAGACAGCATCGCTGTCCCCGAGGTCTATGAGACCGTCCACGCCGCCATGCAGCAGAGCGGCGAGGCTCTCGTGAAGCAGTTCGGTTTCGATCACGAGGCGCATTTCAAGTACATAGAGAAAATCATCGGACGTTTCCGCAACCCTTACCTTCAGGATGACGTGAACCGCGTGGGACGCGAACCTATGCGCAAGCTCTCCCCGGATGACAGACTTGTGAAGCCGGCCATGACCGCCAAGAGTTTCGGTCTTCCTTACGACAAGATTCTGCTCGGTGTCGGAGCCGCCTTGCATTTCGACAATCCAGAGGATCCGCAGAGCGTCCAGATGCTCGACCTGATCAAATCAAAGGGACTTGAGGCAGCGGTTTGCGAGATCACCGGAATCAAGGCTGGCGATCCGATGGTGGCGGAGATTGTCAATGCCTACAAAGAGGTTGAAAGAATATAAAAGTGCCCCTTTAGCAAACATTGTCCTTGATAACAAGTGAGTTGGCATGGAATTGCTTTGCTGGAATATTCAATTGATATGAAACGAATATTATCATTTTTGCTGCTGGCGGGCATCGCTGTGCTGTCGGCCGCACAGGTAAAGGTGAATTGCGGTCCTTATCTGCAGAATGTCACCGAGAACAGCTTCACGGTGGTATGGACCACAAATGGTCCTGCTGTGGGGTGGATAGAACTCGCGCCGAACGATGGCACTAATTTCTATAATGTGGAGAGACCGAAATATTTCGACCTCAGGGGAATGGGCAGAAAACCGATCGGCACACTCCACAAGGTCACGGTCTCAGGTCTGAAGCCGGGCACTACCTATAGGTATCGAGTCATGTGCCAAGGAGTTCTCTCACAGGAGAACAGAGCCAGGATCCTCTACGATGAGGGTTACGGGCTGGATCTGAAGAAAAGGCCTACTAAAGTGACCACCAAGGCTCTTGAATATGACAAGGTCAAGTTCGCCGTGGTGAATGACATGCACGAGCATGATTCTGTGATGCAGGTTCTTTTCAAAGATGCCAAGGACAAGTACGATTTCGTCTGCTTCAACGGAGACATGACCTCAGCCGTAGACAGTGTCGCCGAGATCCGCATGCACTACATGAACACTGCCTCAAAGCTTTTCGCCTCCGACACTCCTCTCTACCTCTGCCGAGGCAATCACGAGTACAGAGGCAACGATGCCATCAAGTACCTTGACTATTACCAGACTTCGACCGGCAAGACGTACTACACAGCGTCTTATGGGAAGTTCTTCTTCCTGTTCCTCGACTCTGGAGAAGACAAGGTTGACAGTGACATCAGGAATCTGAACATCATGATCACCGAGGACTACCTGAAGGAGGAAGCCGAGTGGCTGAAAGGAGTTGTGGCGAGTGATGAATATAAGAACGCTGAGATGAGGATTGCGTTCTGCCATATTCCTCCGTCCGAGAAAGGATGGCATGGCAATGTGATGGTCAGCAAGTATTTCGTGCCGGTTTTGAACGGAACAGGCCTTGACCTGATGCTCTGCGCTCATATTCATAAGTACCGTTTCAACGAGGCGAACACCATCGGTGCGGATTTCCCGGTACTCTGCAACGCCAACAGGCAGCGCATCGACGCCGTGGTTGACAAGAGCGGCATCCGTCTGGATTTCTTCGACGAGACCGGCGCCAAGATTAAGAGCATGAAGTTCGACAAGAAAAAGTAGATTCAGTATTTGCGTATATAATTAACAGGGCGGCAAAAGATATCTTCAGCCGTCCTGTTTTTATATGACCTTCTTATTATCATGGGAGGAGGATTTTGGCAACCATTTACCCGGACAGGGCGCGAAGCGCAGGTTGCCTAAATCCTCCTTCCATGATAATTCATGTGAACTATTTTATTCCGTATTTCTTCAGGATCTTCTTGATCGGCTTCTCGATGGATTTGGCCCAAAGGGTGTAGCCATAGTCTGAAGGATGGACTCCATCGACTGTGGCCTCGTGGTCTTCTGATGTGGCGCAGGTCGTCTTGATGTAGTAGACATTCTTGTACTTCTTCACCGCGATGTCCATCAGGCTGTCGGCCATGGCTGTCTTGACGCGTTCGTTGTTGTCCCTGTCCGTGTTGAAGTTGCGGTACTCGCGACGGATTGTGCGCTGGAAGATCAGGGGAATGTCAGGATGAGCCTTCTGGATCCTCTCGATGAACGGGAAGAGTCTTTCCTTGATCATCGGGGCCTCTGGGTTGGAGAATCCGTCGAATACAAGGGCGTCCACGTCGGCGGCGCAGAGCACGTCGGCGAAATAGGTCTGGAGCTTGCTGTTGCCCGAGCATCCGAGGCTGAGGAACTGAAGTCCGGTCATGCGGCTGAGCTGGTCAGGATAGGACATTCCGGCTCTGGAGGTGCTTGTGCCGTGGGTGAAGCTGGAGCCGAAGATTCCGATTCTGTGACGGAACGGGTTGTCAATAGCATCGATTGTCGCGTTTTTCTCGACGCCGATCTTGATTGAGGACTCCTCGCTGAACACCGGCAGGTAGAGAAGGCACTCGTGCATGGTTCCGTCCATGTCTTTGATGATGGTCACATTGTCGTCCGGCTTGTTGTCCTTGGCGACAGCGGAGGCTGCCCAGAGCCATTTGCCGTCTTTCCTGATGTAGAGATCGTAGCCGCGCGCTGACAGTCCACCCGTGTTGACAGGGAAACTTCTGTCCTCGTACTTGGTCTTGATGGTGATTGTCTTAGAGTCGGTCTTGAATGCCACCGATAGTCCGGCGGACATCCTCACCTGCTTGTTCTCGCTCTTGGTGAACCCCTTGAACTTCACCGTGTCAACCCTGTGGTAAGGGTTGGGCGTGTCAGGCATTAGTTTGCCCACCATTGTGAGGTCAGAGGCCTCCGTGAATTTGTACTCCACTTTCTTGCTCTGCGCCGTCGCTGTGAAAACGGCCAGAGACAGCATCAACGCTGCGGTTAATCTTTTCATGATGTTTATTGAATTAGTGAATATCCTGCTCGTTTTTCCCGCAAATCCCGCCCTTGTTCCGAGGACGCGAGTCTGCTGTGGCAAAATTAGAACTTTTTTGCCGATTATTGTGCGTTGTGTGCCGTAAAGATTCAGGGATGTCGGAATGTCCTGCACCATCCCGCGACCAGGCGGTCATGTTCCCCGGCGCGCAAAGCCGCGGAACCGATTCCCCTCGTCTGTCGCCAAGCCTGCCGGAGTGCCTCGCCCCCTTGTTGCCGAAGTTTCCGGTTTTACAAACCACGGACACGGAGATGCGCTTCTGGCCGCCGTCATAGACCGTATACTGTGCTTGACCCTATCTCCGAAAGAGAGGGTCTGCCACATCAATCTGCTTCCCACCCCTCTGCAAGCAGCCTTTCCGTGTCCTTGAACTTGAGGGTGTCAAGTTTAGGGTTTTTATCACCTGCAAAAGCGTAGCCATGTCCGATTCGATGAAGACTGTTACAGTGAGGAGTGGGGCAAAATGATCTTTGGAATATGTAACGGAAACATAGCCGGAGCGGGAATATGTGAGCGGAGTGTGAAATGTAACTTATTTATAATGAATATATTCACAAATATTCCCCTCCCAGGATGACCGGGAGTTTTTCGTAACTCTCTATGAATCACATGGTGATGTTCCACTCCGTGATATTCAGAGAGTTGAGTGTCTTTGCCGGGAAGACGGTGAAAGAACGGAGGTGCTCTCAAGAATCGTGATCTGTCATATTCATCGACCCATGAAGTGGCATCGCGCTTCGGTCGCGTTCAGTGAGTGTGCTCAGTGCTCTGGTCGGTGTTGGTCGCTGAACTTGTCGAAGCGTACCGGCATTAGCGGCACGGTAGGCGGACACCACAACCAGTGTTGATGGCAAAAAGAAAAGGGAATGACCAGTTGGCCATCCCCCTTGTGAATATCAGCGTGTTCGGATTATTTGCCGAAGACAGCGTTGATTACATGTACACCCTCTGTGTAGTTTGTGGTTCCATGTACAAAATTAGAGAAGTTGCCGGCGTCAATCTTGGTCCCTTCAACAGATCCGGATACTTTGATCGGGCTGGTCTCTCCAAGAGTGATGTTCTTTGTCTTACCGTTGAATTTACCGATCACAAGACCTCTTGTGGCCTCGGCTCCGCCGGAAATCACGCAATCCACGACACATCCGTTTCCTGTGTTGTGAGCGGCGTTTCCGATGTTTCCGATAAGGCCTCCGATGCCATCAACGGTTGCCATGGCGGTCACTTTTCCGAAAGCCTTGCAGTTCTCTATGGTGTTGCCTTGAGAGTGGAAACCGCAGAGGCTGCCGATAACGCTGGCCTTGTCGCCGGATTCGAAGATGATCTCACCTTCGTTTGTACAGTTGTCCATGTTGCCGGTACCTCCCTGAACTCCACCTGCGCGAACCTTAACAGTTCCGCTAATGGTAATGTCACCCTTGTTGACACAGTCTTTCGTGCATGTGCTTTGCTTAGCCTCTTTTCCTGGCCAGCCCACGATTCCGCCTACTGCTGAATTGGACTTTGACGCGTCAGAGAACACGTTGATCGGACCTTCGTTGGTACAGCCCGTGATGTTCGACTTGATCTGTCCAGCGGCGAAGTAATCACCTCCTGTGATGCCACCGGCCAGCACAATCGCCTCATTTCCGGACATGGCAGAACCATTGCTGGAAGCAAGTTTCGCGTAAACCTCGCCGTAGTTGTGACAATTAGTGATGTCACCGTTGGACGCTCCGGCAATACCTCCGACATCCTGTCTCTTCACGTTTTCCGTTACTGAGTCAATAGATGTGTTCACAAGAGATACCTTGCCTTTGTTCACGCAATTCTTCACAGCGAACTGTCCGTTTTCATCATTGCCGCCGTAAGCGACAAGACCGCCTACTGAAGGTGCGCAGTTCTTCACATTGACAATAGTCGAAGCGCCGTTGACAAAGGCGCATGAGGCACTTATCGTCCCTTCGTTTGAGCAGTCTTTCATTGTCGCCTTGAGATATCCGGCGATGCCGGCGACGGCCGCACCCTTCATTGATGTCTGAGCTGTCACTGTGATGTTGCCGGTGTTGTGGCAATCGGTGATGTCGGCCAGACCTTCAGCGACAAGGGCTCCACAGATGACGGCGTCGTCAAAGGCGTCGGCGCTCATTGTGATGTTCGCCTTGTTTGTCACGTTGGTAAGCTCTCCCTTGTTTCTTATGGCGATGATTCCGAATTCGGAAGCCGTCGGAACGAACGAGCATGACGCGTCAATGACAAGATCCTTGACAGTGCCGACTTCAGTGAACAAAGGAGCGGTTCCTTTCCAGTTCTTGATGCTGTGGTTGTTGCCGTTGAAGATTCCAGGGAATGTCGCGCAAGTCGGGATTGTCTTCCCGGTAAGGTCGATGTCTGCGGTCAGGTTGACAACACTCGTGGCATCAGCTGTGGTGAGTTCCTTTCCGTTGAAGAGTTTGACAAACTCGTCGGCTGTCGCTATGTCTTTAGGGAATGCGGCCTTTTCAAGTGTGGTGATGTTAAGAGTCTCGGAGTATTCGGATTCCTTGCCGTCCTTGTTGATGGACTTGGCTCTCACATTATACGCTGTCTTGTCCGTAAGGTCTGAAATCTTAAGTGCTGTCTCCTCTGTCTCGATTGTTGTCCAGTCAGAAGCGGAAGCGAGTTTGTATTCCACGACATATTTGACGGCGTTCACGCAAGGGTCCCATTTCAAAGTAATGGCATCAGCAAGCGGAGTCGCCGCAAGATTAGGAATACCGACAAAATCAGGCTTTACGAACCCGTAGCCGAGAACAAGTTGGACAGGCTCGTTGTCTTGAGCGATATATACCCAGTCAGAAAATACGGATCTTGGGTAGTTGGCTCTGATTCTGATGTAATACTGGCTGAACTTTTTCAGACCTGTGAAAGTCGTGGCGTTTTTGACCTTTACCTTTTCGTCGCTGTAGACGATGGTGTGAGAGACACCGTTGTTGTAATTGTCACCATTGTTGAGTTCTGTGGTAAGCTGGACGGTCGCGCTGGTCGCTCCAGCCTCAATCATGCTGGCGTCATCCCAGTAGACTGAAATGGATGTTTCCGATGAATTGTCTTCATCATAAGTGAATTCCTTCGGCGCCGGTTTGGATGAGTCTATGCCAAAGTGCTCTTCTTCTTCACATCCTATAAAAAGAGAAGATGCCAAGGCTACGGCCGCGAGGGCTTTAATGGATTTCATATTTTTCTTTAGTGATTGTTAGTTGAAAACTGTAAATACTAAAATTAAGGCTATGCTTCTTAAGCACCCTTAACAACCATCAGAAGATGTAAGCCGTCACTCGAAAGTGAACTTTATTTCAGTTTGCCGAGACAAAAATATTCAAGTTAAATGAAAAATGCAAGGCGGAGACTGATTTTTTTTGTACTTTTGTGAATCCTTTCAATCGTTTTTAGTCGTAAGTCTGAAATTCGCTGTGGAAGGTTACCCGGTAGGGTATCATGGTATATGCGAACTTATATATTAACTTATATATTTATGTCAAGTTATGAGGAAGGTATTAAGGTTTTTATTTATTATTGTGCTGTCTGTGTGGGCGGTGGACTTGTCCGCACAGTCTCAGACCGTACAGTTTTTCGCTCATCGCGCCAGCCGTTTCGAGTATGATGAGAACACGCTCCCGGCATTCAAGGCTTGCTATGAACAAGGCATAAGGGGCTTTGAGACCGACATCAGAATGAGCAAGGACGGACAGCTTGTTGTTAACCACGATGAGACGTTCGCCAGATTGACTCCGTGCACCGGTGCGGTCGAGTCGATGACATCTGATGAGATCCGCAAGTTGACAACATTCCAAGGCAACAAGATTCTTTTCCTTGATGAGCTTGTGGGCTTCCTTTCGGACAAGGATGGCCTCTACGTTGAGTTTGAAATGAAGGTCAGCCCGACATCAAGTTATCCGGAGGATCGCCTTCGCGAGTATTGCGACAAACTCTACAAGGCGGTCATGTCCAAGAAGCCGGAGCATTCCACTTATCTGTTCACGTCCAGCAGCAGAGATGCCTTGAATATGATGAGAAAACTTCATCCGGACGCTGACATGCTCATGATTTTCAGCAAGCCGGTTTGTGATGAGACCATCCAGATGGCGGAGGCTATGGGAATCAAGCGGATCGGGTGCAACATGAATGGCACTACACGCTCCATGGTGAAAAAGGCGAAGGAGGCTGGCCTGGCTGTTTCCCTTTGGCCTTCAAGGACTCCTGAGGACATCATGCTGGGCGTATATCTCGGCGCGGAATATCTCTGCTGCGACAGGGCCATCGAGGTGAAGAAATTTTTGGACGAAAAGGCCACGTTTGTGAAATACAAATAGTTTTTTTTGCTAAAGGGGCGCTTTAACAAAATCATTGAAGTTTAATAGTACTAAATATTCATTACTTAAAAAACATTGATGCGAGGATAAAGAACCATAATAACCTTGTAAACCATTAGAAATAATAACCAAGGATTTCAGTTTGCCGCAGAATCTTGAACCTTGCTATAGGTTCTGGTAATTATTTTTATTGAAAATTTATTACGATTGAAATGAATCACATAATAACCAGTTCTTCTCCCGAAAAGGGGAAGAGTAGACAATTGTTATTGCTTACGAAAGGTTTGATGACGACCGTTATGGCGATTCTTTTGTTTCTGGTGCCATCTGAAGTGTTTGCTCAGAAACTCACTGTATCAGGTTTTGTCAAAGAGGCCGCTACCAATGAGCCTGTTCCGGGGGCGGTTGTAATGGTGAAGGGCACATCTGTGGGCACATCGACTGATGCAAACGGAGCGTACACCATCAAGGCTGACGCCAACTCTGTCCTTGTATGCCAGCTTTTCGGTTATAAGACTGTAGAGGTTAATGTCAGCAAGAGAACAAAATTGGACATCATTCTTCAGGAAGACACCCAGATGCTTGACGCGACTGTTGTGGTCGGTTATGGTACTCTCAAGAAGACCCAGTTGGTGGGGGCCGTCGAGAACCTGTCGGGTGAGGAACTTGAAGGCAGGACCAACTCCAATGTGACGAGGTCTCTTCAGGGGCAGATCCCGGGATTGAACATCATTCAGGCCGACGGTAAGCCTACCCATCAAGGGTCTATCACCATCCGAGGCAACGGAACTTCGTATCAGTCCAGAAAAAAGGTCGGTGGAAGTGCTGGCAATCAGAAGCACTCGATCGGCCAGGGCAGCAGCGCCCTTGTCCTCATCGACGGAGTCGAGGGAGACCTGACGACAGTGAACCCGGAGGACATCGAGACTGTCGCCGTCCTCAAGGATGCGGCTTCCGCCGCTGTTTACGGTGCCAGAGGAGCGTTCGGTGTCATCCTTGTGACAACCAAGGCTCCGAAGACCGACAAAATTTCCGTGAACTACAACGGTTCTGTCTCATTGAACAGAAGAAACATCATGTGGGAGGACGAGCTTGTCACGGATGGCCTTCAGTGGCTTGATACCTTTGTTGAGTTCTTCAGGAACGACAAGCGTACTCCGACTTCCGCCGGTTCTTTGCCTGGTAATGTCAATAACAGGTCCAATACCTATTCCGAGGCTTATCATGAGGAGTTCCGTCGTCGTAAAACTGATCCTACCTATGAGAATTACGGTAAGATCTATGGTGACGGTAAGGATGTCGGCTTCGGAAGCAACTATGCTTACTATGGAAGCACCAACTGGCTTGACATGTTCTACAAGGACATGAACATGACACAGAACCATAACCTCAGCATCAATGGCGCGTCTGAGAAGGTAAGTTATGCCATCAGTGGGCGTTATTATGGACAGGACGGTATCTATAAGCTTGGCAATGAGGATTTCAACCAGTACAATCTTCGCGCCAAGGGTTCCATAAAGATTACCGATTGGTTGAAGTTGACCAATAACACATCTGTGTTCAAGCGTAAGTACCACCAGCCGATGGTGTCAGGTGGTTCACAGCCGCTTCTCCGCCAGTTCGAGCATAGAGGACAGCCTATCTATCCTGCTTTCAATGAGGACGGTACGCTTACATTCTATGGCGCTTCTTGTATGTATGGCGCATTCGAGGACGGAAACACCTATCAGGAGAATAACAAACTTGATGTGATCACATCGACAACTCTCGATTTCGAACCGATCAAGAACGTTTTGAAATTCACCGGTGACTTCACTTACAAGGCCATTCGTTCCACTCAGGCAAGAGTCTCTTGCATCCAGAGTGGTTATAGTGCCCCAGGTGCTTTGGAGACTTACAATAACTCCTCTTATAAGTCAGACTGGCGTTTCAACACTGATTACATCTCCTCAAACATCGTCGGGACATACACTCCGAAACTTGGTGACAACCATGATTTGAATATCGTGGCCGGATGGAATCTTGAGAAGACGAATTATCGCCGTTTTTATCTTACCAGAAAAGACCTTCTGTATCCTTCCATCCCTTCATTTGAGCTTATGGCGTCTGACGAGTATGGTGTTGAGGATCGTGGTCACGACAAGAGCATGGTCGGTTTCTTCGGGCGTGTGAACTACACTTTTCTCAACAGGTATATAGTCGAGGTGGCCGCACGTTACGATGGTTCCTCATTGTTCCCTTCATATTCACAATGGGGTTTCTTCCCTTCAGCGTCCGTAGGTTGGAGACTGTCCGAGGAGCCTTGGATGAAATGGGCCAAGTCTTGGATGAACAACTTTAAACTCCGCGCCAATGTGGGTTCCCTCGGTAACGCGACCATCGACCCTTACTCATTCCTGGAGCTTATGGGTGTGTCAAAATCCACAAAACTCATCAACGGGGAGAAAGTTCCTTACACAACGGCCGCCGCGATCATTCCTGACAACCTTACCTGGGAGACTGTCACCACTTATGACGTGGGACTTGACGCTGATTTCCTGAAGAGCCGTCTCTCGATCTCGGCTGACTACTATGTGCGTGATGTCAAGGATATGTTCATTCAGGGTCCGGATCTTCCTGAGGTGCTTGGTGATTCCACCCCTAAGGGGAACTACGGCGCTATCCAGACAAAGGGTTGGGAAGCCACGATCGGCTGGAGAGACTCGTTCAAACTCGCCGGTAAGGATTTCAATTATAACATCAAGGCCAGTGTCTGGGATTCACGCACTTGGGTGAAGAAGTACTATAACATCAACGGTGACATCCTCAACTACTATGAGGGTAAGGAACTTGGTGAGATCTGGGGATTCAGGACCGACGGGTACTTCCTCAGCAATGAGGAGGCCAACAACTGGGCGACCGATAAATTCCACAAGAACGGATCCAACTTCAGGGCGTATGCCGGAGACCTTAAATTCATAGACATCAACGGTGACGGAAAGATTGACTACGGCAAAGGTACTCTTGATGACCATGGCGACCTTGAGCGCATCGGTAATCAGAGCCCACGCTATTATTTTGGTATCAACCTTGGCGCCAACTGGAACGGAATCGGCATCAGTGTCTTCCTGCAAGGCGTAGGCAAGCGTGACTGGTATCCAAGCTGCGAGTCCGGATTCTTCTGGGGAATGTACAACCGTCCTTATGGCTATCTGCCGAAGATTCATACTCAGGACGCTGTGGAAGTTGATTACTCTACTTCCAACTGGGTGGTCACCAACGCCGCAAGCAAGCCTTACTTCACACGTCAGGTGGCATACGCCGCGAACAGAAATGACGGCCCTCTTACGTTCGAGAATGACTACTACATGCAGAATGCCGCTTATGTAAGACTTAAGAACCTCACTGTGGACTATACTTTCCCAAGCAAGCTTACCAAGAAGATCCGCGTCGAGAAGCTTAAGGTTTACTTCTCCGGTGAGAATCTGCTGACTTTCTCTCCGATTTACAAGCACACCAAGATGTTTGACCCTGAGACCCTTGGCTTCGGAGATTCTGACTTCGGTGACAATGTTGGAGGTCTTAGCGGCGTCGGACAGGGATATACCTATCCTATGCTCAAGACATACACCTTCGGTCTGAATATTACTTTCTAATTTGAAGGAAGATAAACTCTAATGAATTTTAATATGAAATCAAGTATAGCAGTTAAATTACTTTTGGGAGCCGCGTCTGTTCTCGCGTTGTCTTCATGTCAGGATTTTCTCACAGCTGATCCGGTCAATAAAATATCAGCCGAGAATTTCTTCAGGACAGAAAGTGATTTGGAGATATATTCCAACGGACTGATTGAGGCATATCGCCCAAGCGGAGAGACTGTCGGCAAGGGTGATAATTATACGGATCTCATCTGCACCCAGACCTCGACGGATTTTTATCGTCCCGGCATTTGGAACTCTGTAAAGCAGACCGGTTGGGCTGTAGGGGACTGGAAAGGCATCCGCAGGGCCAACAAGATGATCGAAGGCATTGAAAAGAACAGAAGTCTCTTTAAGGATGAGGTCGCCAATCATTATCTTGGTGTCGCCCGGTTCTGGAGAGCCTATTTCTACTTCTCGAAAGTGAAGACTTTCAGCAATGTTCCGTGGATTGATCATGTCGTGAATGTTGATGATCCTATCCTTACCGCCGGCAGGGATGACCGTGAGCTTGTAATGCACAATGTTCTGGAGGATTTGAAATTCGCAAGCGAGAACATGTCCGCCGATCTGAAGACTTACAGTGGCGTGATCAACAAATATGTCGCATTGGCATTCATGTCAAGAGTCTGCCTGTATGAGGGCTCTTTCCGTAAGTACCATACGGTGAACCCGGCGACAAACAACGCATGGTCAGGACAGTATGAGTCTTCTGATGATTTCTTCAACGCCGCCGCCACAGCCGCCAAGTCTGTGATTGATTCCAAGGAGTTCTCTCTTGTTACCGGATCACCTGTCTCGGTTGCCGATGGCAAGGAGGTCGCTTCCTTGTATGACAACATTTGGAGGAGCACTGATTTCGGCAAGTCCAAAGAGGCCATCTGGACCGTGGAATATGAAGGTGGTGACCTTAACGTGTATAATGAGCTTACTTGGGTTGTGAACTCAAGTACGTACGATCAGAAGGCCGCCCCTACCAAGAACCTTGTGCGTATGTTCCTTAACCTTGACGGAACACCGGCAAAGCCGGATGTGTCTGTGACGAAGGAGTTTGACAATAAGGATTGGCGTCTTTTCAACACTGTTCACGGCCCGGGACACTTGTACACGACGTTAGCAGGGGAATCCGTCCCAAAGAAACTGAACTTTACATATACATTCAGCGGGTATCAGTTCAGGAAATGGAGTCAGGAAAAGGAGGAGAATTATTCTAAAGGAAGGAATGATAATGATATTCCTATCCTGCGTTACGCGGAGGTTCTTTTGAACTACGCCGAGGCCAAGGCTGAGCTCGGTCAGATTGATGAGACCATCTGGAATGAGACCGTCGGAGAGCTTCGCAAGCGCGCAGGTGTCAAGAATATTTATCCTGCATCCGCCGGTTATGTCGAGGATGCCTGGCTGAAGTCATACTATGGTGATCCAGCTCTCTCAAACACCATGCTGGAGATAAGAAGAGAGAGGGTTACAGAGTTGATCTGTGAGAACCTCCGCGCTTCGGATCTCAGCCGTTGGGCTTGCCAGAATCTGATTGTGGATCGTGGTACAGACAATAGTGGTTGGATGGGTATCTACGTGACCGCCGATGAGTATAAGAACGGCATCCAGTTCAATGGCGAAACGTATAAGTTCAATGCCTCTAAAGTTTCTCAGTTTGCTTATAAAACAGGTACCTCAACCGCAGACCAGAACTTGACTCTCTCTGAGGGCGATCATGGATATCTTATTTACAATTACAAGCTTGAGTGGAATGACAGGGATTATGTCCGTCCTATTCCATCGACAGCCTTGACAAAGAATCCTAATCTCGGCCAGAATTACGGTTGGGAGGATTAAAATCTTAAACTATTATACATGAATAAATTACAGCTTAAAAAGCGTTTATTCGGTCTATTGTCTGCAACAACCCTCATGCTGGGGGTTGTTGCTTGCGGTAAAACAGGGACCGATGATCCGACTCCAGACAAACCGGATCCGAAGCCGACTCCCGGAACGGAGACGGTGATCAATGGCACCTCGATTGAGTCCACAAACACTCTTGTCGGACTGATCACGGATTCCAAGACCGGAAAGGGCATCGCTGGTGTACCGGTCACAGACGGGTATTCCTTTACCACGACAGACGCCAACGGCGTTTACCAATTCAAGGCGAACCGGTATTGCCGCAATGTGTACTATACATTGCCGTCAGAGTATAAGGTGGCGTTGGACAAAGAGACTAAACTGCCTTTGTTTTACTCCACATCGACTATTTCCTACAACCGTCAGAACCGGAACGACTTTGTTTTGGAACCGCTTGATTCTCCTGAGAAGAATTTCACTTATCTGGCCATTGGGGATCCACAGTGTAAGACTGATTCCGACAGAGAGAGATTCCGTACGGAGACATTGCCGGACATGAGGAATTTCATTTCGACCTCACAGGCGAATGGTAAGTATAAGAATGTGTACATCATGTCAATGGGTGACATCACATTTGACAACACCGTTCAGTGGAAGCCAATGCGTAATGTCATGTCAAAGTTCTCGGCCAACGGCACTGATTACATTCCGTTCTATAATATGGTCGGCAATCATGACCATGACGCATCGACAAACACGCAGTATGAGTCAACGCAAAACTATGTCGATCTTTTCGGCCCGGTGGATTATTCTTTTAACAGAGGCGATGTTCATATTGTTGTGATGGACAATGTCCTTGTCACTACTACAAGCGGCAAGACCTGGGATTATGATGCTGGTGTCACGAGTTCTCAGCTGAAATGGCTGAAGGCGGATTTGGATCTGGTGAAAGACAAACAGAACAAGATGATTCTGTTCTGCGCCCATATTCCTTTCAGAGGAGGCGCAAACAGTGGCGGTGCCTCTGTGAACAAGGATAAGAATTATGCAGAGATCCTTAAACTTCTTACGGAATTCCACGAGGCTCATATCATGGTCGGTCACACCCATTATCCTCAGAACTGGATTCACTCCTCTTATGTAACCAAGGGTGGCACACCCGTTTACGAGCATGTCCATGGTGCCGCTTGCGGTGCATGGTGGTCATGCAATATGAATGTGAATGGCGCGCCTAATTGCTATAGCCTTTATGAGATCGAAGGGAACAGCATCAAGAACTGGGTTACCAAAGGCACGAAGAATGAAGTCGGGTATCAAATGCGGGTTTATAACGGCAGCCAGATTTATGGTGGTACGGATGGCACACCTTCAGGAAAATATCGGTACACATGGTACGATGGTGGTAAAGGAGGAACCGCCAATATTACCGCCAAGGGTAATTCAAATCTGAAAGGATCTTTTGTCGCCGCTATATGGAATGACGATGACAAGAACTGGAAAGTGGAATTTTTCCAGAACGGCCAAAAAGTCGGTGACATGAAGAGAGTTCCGTCCAAGGTTCCTGATATATGTGTTGTCTCATATTATTTCAACAATTTGGGTAAGAACACGACGACATGGACCACAACGACTGCTCAGCATTATTGGTACATTGAGGCTCCTGGCGGTGATCCGACCAAGGTGAAGAATTGGGAAGTGCGCGCCACGCAGACAATCCCGACCAGCGGAGAAGTCAATGTCTATTCCTGCACGGATTTGCAGACGGACTATAGCGGATTTTAGAATCCATACATAGGTGTTTTGGAACGGGGAGATTTCCCCGTTCTTTTTTGAGTACTATTTGCTTCGAGAATACTGATGATGAGAATATACAGAAATATTGCATTCTTGATTGTGGCGATGACGTTCATGTCTGCGTATGTGGCCGATGCTATGAAACTGAACGGCACTCGCATAGACAAGAAAAACAATCTCTTTGGTTTGGTTAAAGACTCCCGGACAGGGAAGGGCATCGCGGGGGTGCCGGTGACGGACGGGTACACTTTCA
>ERZ1026868.355-NODE-355-length-31469-cov-15.518495_pt1 | contig 31469 bp, 26 predicted proteins | sample MGYA00380164_ERZ1026868 | MGnify/ENA primary metagenome ERZ1026868 (study PRJEB33269, sample SAMEA4719800) | human gut metagenome | biome: human-associated habitat; feature: organic feature; material: feces | place: Cameroon | collected 2013-10 ...
TATCTATGCTCTATTATCTATGCTCTATTATCTATGCTCTATTATCTATGCTCTAAAAAAACGGGGCGAACGCCCCGTTTTTTACATACTGTCATCGTGAACCGAATATGTGGTTGATCCACTCTTTAACCGCAACTTGCCTTTGCCTGTGCCGGCGGTCATGTTGCCATAGTATGTGGTATCACCAATCTTGACATTCAGCGACGGTGTGGTCTTTTTACCACTGCGCAGATACAACTTGTCATCGCCAAAGTGCAGGATTCGTCCGCAATCCGTCACTTCGTCCGCACCCGCGCCATAACCAATCGTGGTCAATCCGGTTGGGCACTGATTGCGCGTCAAGATATTCGCTGCCGAGTAATAACCCGCACCAACACCGACGCAAGTATTGCTCAACAATCCTGCACGTGTATTATTCCACACATAGCCATTTGACAATGTTGATGCATAGTAACCCGCGTTGCACTTCAAGTTATCTTGATGTACATAGCAGCGTTTACCACCGCCATTACCATAGTCACCATCCGTGCCCAGATAGCATCCATGTTCTGTCAACGAACCATTGCTCAGTGTACCTGTCATGGTCGCATAGCAGCCGTCACTGATTGTATGATCGCCGTCTTTGCCATTGTTCCAATATCCATATGACTTCACCGCAGATGCATATGTCTTGGCCGTTGGACATGCTGTGCACAATGCCTGACCGGTGCTGGCCGCGTATGTTGCGCCCGTACATGCTGCGCATGACGATGTATTACCATATGTCACACTGTGTGCCGCCTTGGCATACCCCGCCGCACATGTGCCGCTGGCTGCGGATTCATTTGCTTTCGCCACATATTTACCCCCCGCAACATTCATGGTGCACTGTGCTTCACTTACCCCAGCCGCACCATCACGATACCCCGCTGGGCATTGTGTACGCGTATAAACATCTGCTGGCGACCAATACCCCTTGCCAACACTGGTGCACGCTTTTGCAATCACAGACGCCTTGTCTGTATAGTATGCTGCATTGTTTGTTGGGCTGCTTTCCAGAGCCGCATTGTAATACGCAGCATTACATTTCAGACCGTCTTTCATCGCACCACAGCTGGTATCATACTGGCTCTTGTTTTTGTCCCAGAAACACTGTATACGCGCCACACTGCCGTTATCCAACGCCACATTGTTATAGAACCCATAGCATCCCTTGGCATCTGTGTGTGTGCCAGTGCTAATCCAATAACTGATGTTTGTAACACCACTCTGGGTTGGACACGCGGTACATGATGCCTGACCTGTGTTTTCAGCATACGTTGTGCCCGTGCACGCTGCGCATGACGATGTGTTACCGTACGTCACACTGTGTGCCGCCTTGGCATAACCTGCTGCACATGTGCCGCTGGCTGCGGACTCCTTGGCTGTGGCAACATATTTACCGCCAGCAACGTTCATGGTGCACTGTGCTTCTTTGGTTGTTGACGCTGTCGCCACCAAGTCGCGATAGCCCGCCGGACACTGTGTGCGTCCACCCGTGGTCAGACGTGACCCATACGCACCCGAATACACATTCGTACCACCTGGGCAATAGTAACCTGTACCCGCACAGTTCACTTGACCCGCGCCAACCGTTGCGACATATTTACCCGCCGCGGTTGTGACATAGCAATCCAGTTCACTGTTAGAGCTGGCCGCCGACGATGGATACTTCGTCGGGCAAGTGTTACGCCCACCGGTTGAACCATAGTTCACACGTACGCCACCCGGACACCACCCGCCGGCAGTACATGTGCCTTCTGCCGCACCCGCCGCCGCAACAAACTTCGAATTGCTCGTGGTCAGGTAACACGCCGTTGCCGCGCCCGATTTCGCAGGACTGTAATTATACCCGTTGCCTAAATCGCGGCACGCAAATCTGCCCATTTCGTCATTATGCGTCCCTGTCGAGCACAATGGCATTGATTTATACCCCGGACAGTAACTGTTTGCCGTACATTCCGCAACGTTGTGATACAACATACGATTTGTCGGTTCGTTGCAGTATGTTTCAGAATACTTGTCGACCAAATACCAACCAGCGTTTACAAAGTTATAGTACTTACTACCACCAACATCGTATTTACCGGTTGTTGAGTTATAACTAACGCTTTCAACCGTAAAGTTACCCGCCGCATTTGTGAATGAGTAGGTCGCACTGCACGATGTTATCGCAGGCAACCCCGTTGACCAACCCTGATTATTGATGGACACACGTGTCGGATTCAGATAATCATCAGGATACGTTGTACGCGCGGTTGTGGCATCAGCCGTCGGACACGCCGTTGGTGAATTTGTCTCACCATATTTAACCGATTCCGATGGGCAGTAATTCTTGGCAGGGCACTTTGTCTGCTCGGTGGCCTTGGCCGCGGCGATATATTTACCTGCCGTGGTCTGAACCGCACAATCCGATTTCTGTGTTGCCGCAGCACCATCACGATATTTCTCCGGACACTGGTTGCGACCCAATGTCGTATTCTGGCTGACTGTACCACCAGCACCCCAGTACCCAGTGCCAACTGTTGTACATGCACTGCCAGCTGTTGCTACATACGTACCAGCTGCGCATGTCGCCTTGCACGATGCCTCGCCAGCATGTGATTCCGCGGTTGTACCGCTGTTGGTGTAACCGTTCGCCGTTTTGCACCCTGTGCACGATGCCGCACCAGCATCAGAGTATTGGTTATTACTACACACTTCGCAACTGGATGATGTGCCACCATAGTTCACAGTATGTGCTGCCTTAAATGTACCCGCCACGCACTGCGTTGCACTGCTGGCATTTGCCGTTGCAATAACCTGACCAGACAGAGAGTTAGTACGGCACGCCGACGCACCACCAGTGTTACCATTATCAGAATTTGGATACATACCACTGGCCAGTCCACTGCACTCCGTGCACGACGTACCACTAACGTAATACCCCGACTTTGCAGTTACAGCAGCAACTGTCTTGGTACAACTTGCATTATTGGTGCTGCAACCGCTCTTGATTGTTCCATCACCGTTACCGGTGCTGTTCGAATACGCAACATACGAACATGCTGGCAACGAACACGCATTCCATGACGTTACACTGTAACAATTTGTCGGGACATTGCCATTGACCTGTGAACCAGTCCATGCACGGCTCTTGGAATTACTGTAACACGCTGTAATACCACCACTGTTGCCAGCATCAGAGTTTGGATACCCATCTGGACACACAGTACATGATGTACCATTCGTACGATACCCCGACTTTGCAGTTACAGCAGCAACTGTCTTTGTGCAACTCGCGTTATTGGTGCTGCAACCACTCTTGATTGTTCCATCACCATCACCAGTGCTGTTCGAATACGCAACATACGAACACGCTGGCAACGAGCACGCATTCCATGACGTTACACTGTAACAGTTTGTCGGTGTACTACCATTGACCTGTGAACCAGTCCATGCACGGCTCTTGGAATTACTGTAACATGATGTAATACCACCACTGTTGCCAGCATCAGAGTTTTGATACCCACTTGGGCACGCACTGCATGATGCGCCATTCGCATAATATTTCGCGCTTGCCGTTACAGATTTAACCGTCTTGGTACAATTTGTCGGTGTACAATCTGTTTTTACCGTACCACTGGCATACTTGGTATACTGACATGTTCCTGGTGTGCATGCATTCCATGACGTCACACTGTTACAGTTTGTCGGGACACTGCCATTGACCTGTGAACCTGTCTTGTCGAATGTTCCATAGCACGACGATGACGTTATATCACCACCATCGGACGACGGATACAATACATCCGCAGACGAACACGACTTGGCCACACCTGATTCCAAATAATAATTCTTGCTGGCAGACGTACACGCTTTATGCGACTGCTGGCAATCTTTTGGTGTGCAAGATGTGGTTGTACCACTCTTGTAAATGCGATACCAACATCGGTCTGGGTGACACGCGATCACCGTTTGTGCTGCGCACCCTGTCGGCAACGGAGGCGCAATCTGAGAACCCGTATTGGTCGCATTTTTATAGCAATTATCTTCCGATGATGTACCCGCATCAGAATATGAGTAATCCGGAGGACAAGCATTCAACCCTTGGTCTGTCCCACTATTAAAAGAGAAAGTTCCACCACCGCACCAACTGTTTGCAGTACAAGTCGTGCACGCCGTTGCACCCGCTTTCAAATACTGACCGGCAGAGCAAGTGTATGAATTCACCTTCCACCCAGCGTACAGGGTTGCGTCTGCAACCTTATTCCATGTGCGCGCCGATACGCCCGCCGCGGTATAGTACTGTGTACCGCTGGTGTACGTTGCATTATCGTACCAACCCATAAACGTGTAACCAGTGCGGGTTGGGGCGGTTGTACTGATTGATGGCATTGCACTGTCGTACTTTGCCGTTGCATTCGCCGATTGACCACCAGTACCACCATTTGCATTAAATGATACAGTACTTGTTCTGGCAAAACACTTACTTGTTACCCATGCCTGACCAACAGAGCCCCCCTCAGTGAAAATCGTAGTGGTGTCTGTGCCACCATTCATACTGTACCCAGTGTCGCATGTCACATAACAGCTCACCGCATTTCCAGAAATCGACATAGTCGCACTACCATGTGTGACATTACAGCCGGCCGCGCTGTACTGGGCGTACAATGTAGTATTCGCGGTAAATGTCGTATTTGATGACGGCAACGCCCCATCGTTTGTGATATAGCGTGTACCACCACTTTGTGCGGAATAGTAACCGTTAAACACGCTATTCGTCTTGGTTGGCATTGTAATGCTGGTAATTGCCTTGGTCGCCGCGGCATCGCTGTACCAGCCAGTCGCGTATTTTTCATAAATTGTACCGTGTGTGGACGTGCCGTCATAATCCATCAACGAAACAGTAAAGGTACGCGGACTGCACGATGCAGATACACTGGCCGTGCCAACCGCACCTGTAACCGTAAACGATGTTGTCGCGTTTGTGCCGCCGGACTGGCTGTAACCTGTCTTACACGTAACCGCGCACGATACCTTGTTCCCAGAAATCGACATGGTTGCACTGCCGTTTGTGACATTGCAGCTGGCCGTGCTGTACTGGGCATACAGTGTTGTATTTGCACTGAATGTTGTGTTCGATGGCAACGCACCAGCGTTTGTGATATAGCGCGTGCCACCAGATTGTGCGGAATAGTACCCGTTGAATACACTGTTCGCCTTGGTCGGCATTGTAACGCTGCTGATTGATGTGGTCAGCGCGGCATTGCTGTACCAACCAACACTAGGCACTTCATAGACAGCAGACATGCCACCCGTACCGCCGTTTGCCGTCGCATTCAGTGTGATGGTATATGAACCAACCTCACAAGAACACGATGAACCGTTGCAGGTTGGGTTCTTGTAACCCGACGCGCAGGTTGCAGTATACGTACATTTGTTGCCATCAGTCGATGCGGTGCACGATGCAACGCCAGTACCCTTGGTACACGCAACGCACGACGCAACCTTACATGAATTTGAAACATAGTTCGGTGTCCATTCTGGTGTCACCCACTCTTTCACATTCGCAGAGTTAGAGCAGGTTATGTTGCAACCAGACGGACTGGACGTACCTGTGCCCGGTGATGTTTTTCCATTTGGACATGGTCTGCATTCTTCCCAGCCCGTAGAACCGCTGATTGAACCACGCGCACACGCCTCTGCGCCACCAACAGTTGGCATTGAATCGGTCAAACCGCGATCTTCTGTATCATCAAAGTAAATTTTTATACCACTTTGGTTACAGTAATCACCCGCACGGCACGCCACCAAACCTTCGCCATGTCCATAAACCGCAGCACCAGTTTGCAAAACCAAATAACACTGATTGATAGACGAGCTACCCTCTGCACTATTGCTGTACATACCGTCGCCAACCAAACTATCATCACCAAGTGCGTTACCATTGTACCATTCCATAGTATCTTCTTCACAATAATAACGTCCCTTGTCAGATGTTGCACCGGTCACCAACGAAATTCCCGTGAACTTCTCGTTGCCGGGGCAATAACTGCCCGCCGGACATGTTGTGCATGATGTTGCACCCTTTGGTAAATACTGACCCGCTTGGCATGTTACATTGACTGTAATCGCCTGTGGTGCAGCTGTACCGCCGGCGCAAGTATAATTAGCACCGTATACCGAACATGGACGACACGCATTGCCCGGCTTTGACGAGCCATCGGGTACCGTACTGGTCGAACTGTCGGTCATATAGTAACCCGCAGAACAGCTGGTGTATTTCTTGTACGTCGGACATGTATAACCACCCGCGGATTGGACAGGGGCGGCCGTACCACCGGCACAGGTATAATTAGAGCCCTTTCTGGAACATGGTTGGCAATAGTTACCAACCCGAGGCGTACCGTTGTACGTCGTTGAACTCTGGCTGGACGTCATGTAATAGCCGTGCTGGCAACTCAGATACTTTGGCAAACTGCTGCACGTATAGCCCGCGGCAAGCGCATTACCGGCAAAAAATAAAGTTCCCAAACATACAAAAAAACGCAGAATTCTAGACATTCTTCCCACTTCTTTTTCTCTTTTGTATCTTATCTTAGAAAAAAACGCATAACCTGCGCAAGAGAAAAAATACTTTTTTATTTGCCCAGCGCGGGCAACGATGACGGCGCACACGCAAAAGTTGCTTTTTTGTTGAAATTCGACAAATTGTTGGTAAAATTTCACCCGTCAGATGCACAGAGCATAGCGGTCACGCGCCAAGCACGACCGAGGAAAGTCCGGACTGCGTGGGACAACACATCGGCTAATGACCGAGCGGAGCGATCCGACGATTAGAGCAGCAGTGACGAAACGATTAAATTCGAGTGAAACGGGCAATCTCTGTGTGCAGCAACTTCAAATAGGCCCCCATTGACAAGTCCCAAGGAGGGGGCGGGTAGAAGGCATGATGCCCAGTGGTAACATTGGGTACAGATTGATTATGTTCACTACCCTTGGGTTGGCCATATGGCAATCCATGGGCAGCACAGAATCCGGCTTATCGTGCATCTGACAAAAACCGCCCGCGTGGCGGTTTTTTTATTCCCCGCCCGCGGAGGGGAACTTAGTATGTTCTAGAAACACTGTCATTGCGAGGAATGAAATGACGAAGCAATCCAGTGAATAACATAGCGCAGGCAGGAATAGGGGCCCAGCAGTGTGAACGTAGCGCGCCAAAAATATTATCCGTAATTACGTGCTCTCTCGACCACCCCGTCCTAGCGGACACCCCTCCACCGGAGGGGAACTTAGGTTGCGACAAGAACGTTGCAAGTTCTCCTCCTGTGGAGGAGTACCCGAAGGGGGAGGTGGTCTTTTTCCTGAAAGCATCAATCTATAATTACGGGCTCTCTCGACCACCCCGTCCTAGCGGACGACACCCCTCCACCGGAGGGGAACTTAGGTCACGACAAGAACGTTGCAAGTTCTCCTCCATCGGGCCCCGCAAAATTGATAAATTTTGTGGGTGATTCCGTGTAGGAGTACCCGAAGGGGGAGGTGGTCTTTTCCCTGAAAGCATCAATCTATAATTACGCGCTCTCTCGACCACCCCGTCCTGCGGACACCCCTCCAATGGAGGGGAACTTAGTATGTTCTAGGAACACTGTCATTGCGAGGAATGAAATGACGAAGCAATCCAGTGAATAACAAAAGTGCGCCGATGGCGCGGCTTTATTTACTGGATTGCCACGCTACGCTCGCAATGACAAGGATGCTGTGAAACGAAACCGAGCGGCATGCGAAAGTTGCGGCAAGGACGCAGTCCGCAGGCAACACATAAGAGTGCGCCGATGGCGCACAATATCTATTATCTACGCCCTAATTAAAAAACGCGCCGAATGGCGCGTTTTTACATAACCTTGCCCTGTGTCGGGTAAAAGGTCAACTGAATCTTTTCCCATTTGTCAAATTCGGCAGTTGGCAACATCTTGAACGGCTGGCACACGTTTATCGCACTGCGGATTGTGTCCAATACGTACGCAAATGCGGGATCGGTTTCCGCGCGCGCGGCGGATTCAAACCACACATCGCGCACCGTGCCATTACGACGCATTGTCAGGTGCGCCACCGCACGAATGTCACCAATGTCCGAACGCGACGTATCAATCGTCCAACAGCGCGTCATTGCCACACGCAACGCGTCCACCACCGATATGGTCAACGTTCTGTCCAGCGATACAACCTCGCGATTGACGCGAACAACCGTCTTTTTACGTGGGGCGGGGTTGTCATCTGGTTTCTTGACATCGGCGGGCTTTTCTGGTTCTGGCTGTTTCTTCTCGGGTTCTGGTTCGGGTTCTTCGACCAGCGATGGTGTTTCAATCGGTTTTGGTTCTTCGACCGGCGCGGGGGCGGGCGCGGGCTCTGGCTGTTTGGTTTCCGGCTGGGGCTTTGGCGCGTCGGGCACACTGTCCGCATTCACGTTATGCAGGCGCGTTTCATCACCCGTGACACGCACGGCATTCAAATCAATTTCATAAATCTGAATCCGATCGGGCGCGACCAGTTTTGCACGCTGGGTCAGCACCGCAAACGACGTCACCATAATGGCCAGCACAACCAAGTGCCCCATCACGGACATCAACAAATTTTCAGAATTAAAGATGTTAAATTTGCATTTCATAATAAAGTTCACCGTGTTTTATTCCCCGCCAACGGAGGGGTGGACGCGTCAGCGGACGGGGAGGGTCTGCGTTCTGCCAACATCACCAAATTCGCCCGTATCCACTCAATTACACCGCTCATATCTCTCTTTACATCCATGTCCTCTATATGCAATACCCGCATTCCTAAACTGCCCAAATACTGGTCGCGTTCTTCGTCATATTCAACCTTGTTATCATGCGTCCAACCATCAACCTCTATAACCAACTTTAATTCTTTGCAATAGAAGTCGACGATATAATTTCCAATGGGTTTCTGTTTGGTGAAATCATACCCCAGTTTACGTTGTTTTAACTCATTCCACAACAACGCCTCTGACAAATTTCCCGCATGCCTATTGGCACGGGCAAAACTGTTAAGATTATGGTTGTACAAATCCACCAGAACCCTCCCCACCGCACTTACGTGCGGCACCCCTCCGACGGAGGGGAATTATCTGTCCATCTGGGTGCGCAGGCCAACACGTTGAAAACCGGCGTCCTTTAATTTGCCCATGACCGACATCACCGCGCCATAGTCCGCGTGGCGATCGCCGTTTATCATAATCGTCAGTTGCGGATTTTCACCACGCATCGCAATCGCGCGTTTGACCACTTCGTCCCGCGACAGTTGCATTTCACCAATATAATACCGCCCCGATGCGTCCACACTGATTTGAATTGCATGGTCATTTCCCGTCAGGGTCGTATGCCCCGCCGCCGGCAAGTCCAAATCAATACCCGTGGTCATCATGGGCGTTGTCACCATAAACACCGCCAACAGCACCGTCATGATATCAATCATTGGCGTCAGTGAAATTGCGGCATCTGAATTTCTCTGTCTTCTGCGCGACATTGTGTCCCCTTATTTACGTACGGATTGCATTTCACGACGTGTGTCGTCCAAATCGTCGTACAGGTTATCAACCTTTTTAATAAAATATTGGTACGCAATCGCCGCTGGCACAGCCGCAATCAGCCCCAACGCCGTTGTGCCCAATGCGGTCGCCAACCCAGGGGCAACAACACCAATCGATACGGACTGGTTCACGCCGATGGACGAGAAAGAATCCATAACACCCCAAATTGTCCCAAACAGACCGATAAACGGCGCAACATATGACACCATGGACAAAAACCACAAATTACGTTCAAACGGACGTGTCAGGCGGTCAACAATCAAATCCAGATTGTCTGTGGCCTTGATTTTAATTGGATTTTTTTTGACATAGTGCCACATGCGGATTTTTTCAATAATAATTGCCCATGACATAATACTGCCGATGACCAAGACAACCGATATAAACAACGTCATCAGGTCGCCTGTAAACAGGTTTGTCAGCGAAAAACTGCTTGTAGTTTCCATTTTTCCTTTCCTTTTTATTATTCTGTTATTTTTTGTAAAATCTGGTCGGGGATACGTTTCGGATGCATGTCGCCGCCAATATATGCCGCCGTAACGCATAGTATAGCATAAATTTCACCATCACGCACGAATTTTTGTTCCAGTTCCAGCGACGCTGCGCCAATGTGCATAATTGTTGATTCCACCACAAAATCATCACCCAGTTTCAGCGGGCGAATATATTTGACATTCAGTTCACGCACGACAAAGCCCAAATCGCCATCTGGGCGCGGCACACCGCGCAGCCAATTCATACGCGCACGTTCGGCAATTTCTATATACCGACCATGATAAACAATTCCACCTGCGTCCGTGTCCGCGTACGCAATCGCGAACGGAAATTTATGTATTTTCATACGTATTCCTAAAACATTTAACGGGCCTTGGCATGCCCCAGTTGATCCAATACTTTTCGCACATCAACATTACGAATCGTATTAAAACGATCCGGCCAATGTTTACCATATTTCGTCATATATCCACCTTGGTGGCGTGCATTTGCATTTGAATACAAATGGTGCAAAAATTCACGTTCGCCGTCATCTGCAACTATCAAAGTATTACATTCCTTAAGCAGGCGCCGAACAGACACTTCATCGTTTTCTGCAATGCCACCGTGCGCCTTCATATAGTCAACATACTTTACATACGGATACAATGTCGGCACATTTGACAAATCCACGCCATAGCAGAAAGAAACAACTTTATAAAAATCACCGTATATCCGCGCATCATCAACCCGTCCGACATCCAAGCCAAAGTCATACATTAACTTGTCATATCCTAATACACGAATCCCATATGTCCGTGATTTTAATGTATATCCTGTGGGTGACGGAATAAAAATTCTGGCGGTATAAATGTTCATCATCTTATTACTTCTCCAATCCCAAATGTTGATAGCCCGCATCGGTGATAACGCGCCCACGCGGGGTACGCTGAACAAAGCCCAACTGCATCAAATATGGCTCAATTACATCTTCGATGGTGTCTGCGGGTTCGGACAATGCCGCCGCCAAGTTTTCAATTCCAACCGGCCCACCGGCATAGTGTCGAACAATCGTCGTCATGTATTCGCGGTCTATTTCGTCCAACCCGCGCCCGTCAATATGCAACTGGAACAATGTGGTTTTGATTGTATCAGGCGAAATATCACTGCGCCCCAGCGCACCCGCAAAATCACGCGCACGTTTCAGCAATCTGTTCGCAATTCGTGGTGTGCCACGTGCACTGCGTGCCAACGTCAATGCCGCATCCGCATCAATCGGTGTGCCCAAAATATTCGCACTGCGCACAATAATCCGTGCCAAATCGTCCGGTGAATAGAATGACAGACGCAAATCAATTCCAAAACGGTCACGCAATGGATTCGACAACAATCCCGTACGTGTTGTCGCCCCCACCAGCGTAAACGGGGGCAGGTCAATGCGCACGCTTTTCGCCGATGGCCCTTCGCCCAGCATGATGTCCAACTTGAAATCTTCCATTGCGGAATACAAGACCTCTTCAATCGCAGTGGGCAAACGGTGGATTTCATCGATAAACAGCACGTCCATTGGTTCAAGGGCGGTCAAAATCGCCGCCAAATCCCCTTGCTTGGTCAGCATGGGCGCGGACGTTGCACGGAAATTCGTCCCCAGTTCATTTGCCACAATGTGTGCCAATGTCGTCTTGCCCAATCCTGGAGGGCCGTACAACAGGACATGATCCATTGCCTCGCCCCGCGATTTTGCACCATTGATAAACACCGACAGATTCTGTTTCAGTGCATCGTGCCCGATAAAGTCCGACAGAGTATGCGGGCGAATTGACGCCGCCATTTCATCGGGGATATTCGGGTCTAAAAAACGTTTTGTATCTGCTTGCATGGTAAATTACAACAACTTGTCTTCGGAATTTTCACGCCCAACATAGGCCTTCAAATCATTATACATCTGGCGCAGGTCGGCCGGTGTGGCATAATTTGCATCGGCGTTTTTCACCCGAATTGTTTCCAAATCAATTTGCGCCTGTTTCTTTAATACCTGTGTCAGGTGCGCCGCAAACGCACGTGCATCGTCAGATTCCGCCGCCCCCTGTAATAACAACCCGCGATTTGGGCGTGGGGACAAGAATGCAAAGTCCGACAACGACGCATCAGGTGATACCAGCGCAAAGCCAGAAACCTCTGGTCGGCGCATCATGGCCTGCAACACATACCACGCGCCCAACTGGTGACCCGCCAGCCAAATTTTGTCGCTGTCTTCATTCTTGTTCTGAATCCAGTCAATAACCGTTGCGATGTCCAACATATTGTCGGCGGTTGTACCAATCGACCCTTCGGAATCATTGACGCCACGATAGTTAAATCGCACCACCGAAAAGCCAATGTCCATAAACGCACGGAACATTGCATATGATACACGGTCATTCATATGATACTTTTGTCGTGGATTCCCAGACAGCACCACCGCCAGCGGCGCAGATGGCGTTTCAGATTTATGATATACCGCATGCAACTTGCCGGCTTCGCCAGAAATTATGACATCTACCATGTTTCCACCTTTCCTTATTCTGTACTTACTGGTTATAACGTTAGAACAAACAGATAACAATTTTCAATAAAAATATTTTTGCTTTGACACAGATACCACGAATGTTTTAAGATTTAATATAAAAAGAAAGAAAGGTTCTGAATATGGCTAAATTTGTTTTGTCCGCGATAATCGCATCTGTACTGGCAATGCCCGCATTTGCGGACGATACCGAAATCGTGTATGACAATTTCCAGACAATCTATACCGAAACACCGGTTCAGTCGTACTATGCGTATCCAGACGACCCGAATTTTATTCCAGAAACCGAATTTATGGAACGTGCCGACAGTTTGGACTATGACCAAAACATCGTTGATGCCCGTGCCGCCGAAACACAGGCGCACCCAGGCGTCACGTTTGCGGACCGCCCAATGATTATTTGTCGTAATTTTGGGTGCACACGTTTGAACGATAAAATCACACGTACGTTTTTGTTCAACAGTTTGGCAAACATGTTCATGATGAACGCGCATTCGCGCCTGTATATATGCGAGGCCGACCCGTTTTCACGCGATTGCCTGCAATCGGGCATATCGTTTCCTGTGCGCAGCGGAATTGCCAATGCAATGGTCAAAATTCCCAAGGCCACAATTTCACAGGTCAATGTTTCAACCGGTCTGTCCAAGGCAACCGTTGGTATGACCTATGAATTTCTGGTAAATGGTATTGATCGCACATGCGAACCAACCGTAATGGACATTGTTGTGCCAATCAATTCACAGGCGACATTATCCAATCGTGAATTTGCGTGCAATATGACCAGCGACGGCGTATCTAATGTATCGCTGTTGGTCAGCATTGATTACATCGATTTGGACTATGGCATTATGGGCGGCTATTATTCACTGGGAATGCAGGGGCCAACCACCGGTGGTGGCACGGGTTATGCATTGTTCAAGACAGAATTTACAACGTCCGGCATGCAATTCCGCGCGGCGGTCGAAGAAGAATCCGATTTGGGTGGTGCAAACAACCGTATGCGCACAATTCGCCCCGGGGAATATGCCGTTGAACCAATGAAAAAGTAAATGACCAGAACTGTTCTGATTATTGACGACGATGATATGTTGCGCCGCGTATTGGCGCGCGGACTGCAAGATGCCGAATTTAACGTTCTGTGTGCCGAATCCGCCGAAACCGGTGCGGAAATCCTGTCACGTATAACGGTTGATGCAATCGTGTTGGATCGTATGATGACCGGCATGGACGGGCTAACTTTCCTGACCAAAATGCGCGATGCGGGCAATGCGACACCCGTTATTATGCTGACCGCGATGACAGGTGCAGAAAACGCGATTGATGGCCTGTCCCACGGGGCGGACGATTATCTGGCCAAACCATTCCAACTGCGCGAATTGGTTTTGCGCCTGAATAATATAATGAAACAGCGCGCGGTACGCGGCGCGTCCGTCCAAATGCCAGATGGACTGGTATTTGCCGACGGGGAATTTTTTATCACCGACGCCACTGGCACACCACGTGTTTTGGCGTTATCGGGCGAAGAAAAGAAATTACTGACCCATTTAACCCAACCAATGGGCAATATTGCGCCGGCGTCACCAATGGTTGCAAAACGCTTGCGCATGAAATTAAATGGTGTATTATCAAATCTGGATATAATAACAATTCGGGGGCGGGGCTATAAAATGGTATACACCGCACCTGATAAACCCAAGGACTGAGAACATGAGATTGATGCCACGCAGTTTTTTATGGCGTACAATATTGATGATTACCGTGCCCCTGATTGTGGCACAGGTTATTGTGGCAAACGTATTCTTTGGCAATCACTGGCAACGTGTGCATTCCACACTGGCGCGCACGCTGGCGGGCGAAATTACCACAATGATGAACTTTGTTGATACAGACAACACCGACGCACTGAACGCAATGGCGCGCGACGTCGGCATCAACGTATCAATAAACCAACACTTGAACCGTCCAAAGCATAATGATAACGATGCCCGCGAAATGGGCCATTTGGCATCAGAATTGTCCAAACGCATCAACCGTCATGCAGATATTTATATGGACAAGGGTAAGCGTCTGATTTACGTGGACGTCCCAACGAATGATGGCCAAATTGCGACATTCGGCACAACGCTGTATCGCGTATATTCCACCAGTACAGAGGTATTTATTATCTGGCTGGTTGGTTCATTCTTGATTGTATTGATTTTGATTTCGCCATTCATTGTTCTGCACACACGCAGCATTCGCAGCATTGCCAAGGCCGCCAATCGGTTTGGTCGCGGTCTGGACGCCCCAGGGTTCAAGCCATCTGGCTCGCGTGAAATCCGCGAAGCGGCACTTGCTATGATTACAATGAAAGAACGCCTGAACCGATACAATCGCACACGTACAGATATGCTGAACGCGGTCAGCCACGATTTGAAAGCACCATTGACCCGTATGCGTTTGGCGGTTGAAACGGGCAGCGCAACCAACGCCGAATTGATTCAAGACATTGACCGCATGACCGAAATGGTCAACGGGTATCTGGCATTCGCGCGTGGCGAAATGCCCGAAATAGAACAGTCCACGGAATTACCGGCAATGTTGTTGCGTATTGCGCGTGACGCCGCACCGAAAAAGACAATTGAAACGTCATTCCCAGATACGCCGGCCCAATTCTATGCGCGTCCGATGGCGTTGGCACGCGCATTTGGCAACATCATCGAAAATGCCGCACGCTATGCCAAAAAGAAAATAAAAATCACCGAAATTGACACCGCCGATCAGGTAGAGGTCATTATCGAAGACGACGGCCCCGGCATTCCGGACGATAAAAAGGCCGACGCATTGCGCCCATTTGTCCGTCTGGACAACGCGCGCGGTCGCGACACCGGTGGCACTGGGCTGGGATTATCAATCGCACAAACCGCGATTGAAAACCACGGCGGCCAGATATTCTTGGAAAACAGCGATTTGGGCGGTCTGCGCGTGCGCGTTGTTTTGCCAATGTAGGTTTCACAATTATTTCGACGGGTAATTAAAATGAATTTGTATAAATATGTATCAGATGCGATAAACGACAAACTGGGCGTGGCGGTCAAACTGGACGTGCCACGCAATCGCGAATTTGGTGATTTTGCCACAAATGCCGCGATGGTTATGGCAAAAAGCGCGGGGAAAAATCCACGTGAATTGGCGGGTGAATTGTTGCCACGCCTGCGCGAATTGGACTTTGTTGCCGACGCGTCGGTTGCCGGCCCTGGGTTTATCAACATTAAATTGCGCGATGATTTCTTGTGGAACGCCGCCGCACAATCCCAAACACCACACGCCGAAAAAACGATGAAAATCGATTTGGATTACGGTGGCTATAACGTGGGCAAGGCATTACATATCGGCCACCTGCGTACTACAATCGTGGGCGACACGTTCAACCGTATTGCCAAATCGTTGGGTCACACAACAAAAAGTTATAACCATATTGGCGACTGGGGGCGTCCAATGGGGCTGATTATCGCATGGATTCAGGAACACGGCATGCCTGAAACCGCCGCCGAATTGAACAAAATTTACCCCGCATCAACCGCCCGTGCCAAGGAAGATGAGGCATGGTTGGCACGTGCCAAGGAAACCACCGCAAAATTGCAGGCGGGTGACAGCGAATGCAAGCGTATCTATGATGCATTCATGAAAATATCGTTGGCGCAAATGGACACGGTTCTGCAACGTCTGAACGTATTGCCGTTTGATGCAACAATGGGTGAACGTGGCGTTGCGCAATACGTTCCTGAAATGCAGGAAATTCTGGAATCAAAGCATCTGTTGACAATGGACGACGGCGCAATGATTGTGAACATTAAACGCGACGATGACCGCGCGCCAATGCCACCATTGATGTTCCGCACCAGTGCCGACACCCAGACATACGCCGCGGCAGATTTGTCGGCAATTTATTACCGCACAAAAACAGATCACCCAGATATCATTGGCTATTTCACGGATTCACGCCAAAACTTGCATTTCCAACAGGTTTTCCGTGCCGCGCAACTGGCCGAAATCACAAAAGCCGAATTGTTCCACACGGGATTTGGCGCACTGACCGGCGCAGACGGTAAACCATTCAAAACCCGTGACGGTGGCGTTGCAGAATTGCTGGATATTCTGGACACCGCGCGTGATGCCGTGCGCGAACGCACAACCGACGCCGGCAAAGAACTGGACGATGACACAATCGACGCAATCGCATTGGCGGCGGTGAAATTCAACGATTTGATTCACGACGTCCGCGCGGATTACGTATTTGATCCAAACCAAATCACCAGTTTCGAGGGACGCACCGGCCCATACATCTTGTACACGGCGGTACGTTTGAACTCTGTTTTACGTCGTGCGGGTGACAAAACCACCGCAGAATTGTCAGAATTGACCACAGACGAACGCAATTTGTTGATTGAAATTCTGGACTTTGAACGCACAGTGCAGGGCGCATTTGACAATCGTGCAACCGATATGATTGCAAATTACGCATATGATTTGTGCCAGTTGATAAATTCGTTCTATCATAACTGTCCAATCCTGCGTGATGATGTCGCGCCAGCGGCACGTGCCCAGCGTTTGCACATCGTACGCATTGCCGCCGATACACTGGGGCGCGCGATTGACCTGATGGGATTGCGCGTTCCCGCCGAAATGTAAAGTTCAAATAAATAAAATCCGTGCGCCATTTGGCGCACACTTTATTTGCACTTTGAACTTTATTTGTACGGTATTATAATACCATACGGATTTTTCTTGACATTTCTGGGGCGTTGCGTCATAATACGTGCGCTAAATTAGTAAAAACCTAAGGAAAACATAAAATGGCAGCGACAAAATCGTTAAAACAGTGCGAATTGGACGCCAAATGGTATCTGATTGACGCAACTGACTGCACACTGGGACGTTTGGCGGCATTTACCGCGAACATTCTGCGTGGCAAGAACAAGCCAACATGGACACCAAACATGGATTGCGGTGACCACGTTATCATCATCAACGCGGACAAGGTTGCACTGTCTGGCAAAAAAGCGGACAAGACCAAATTCTTTTGGCACTCTCTGTGGACTGGCAGCACCAAGGAACGCACACTGGGCCAGATGCGCAATGAAAAACCAGAACAGTTGGTTTTCAACGCTGTAAAGCGCATGATGGGTCGTCGCACCGCGGTTGCTTTGGCGAACCAGCGTTTGACCAAACTGCACGTTTATGCAGGTGCGGATCACAAACACGCCGCCCAGAAACCAGTTGTTATCAACTTTGCCGAATTGAACCGTAAAAACAAAAGGGGCGAATAATGACAGAAGCAAAGAAAACCGCAACAGCGGCAAAAACAGTTAAAAAGGCCGCCCCAGCCAAGAAAACAGTTGCCAAGAAAGCAGACGCAGCGGCAGCCGTTAAATTAGCAGGCGCAACATACGCAACCGGCAAACGCAAAGATTCCATCGCACGCGTTTACTTGGTTCCGGGCAAAGGCAACATCTTTGTCAACGAAATCCCAGCCGACAAATATTTCCGTCGTCCTGTGTTGCAGATGATTATCGCCCAACCATTTGGTGTGACAAAACGCGAAACCGCGTATGACATTCACGCAATGGTTATCGGTGGCGGTCTGTCTGGTCAGGCGGGTGCTGTTAAACATGGTATTTCCAAGGCATTGGAAAAGGTTGAACCAGAATTGCGTCCAGCACTGAAAGCCGCCGGCTTCTTGACCCGCGACAGCCGTGTTGTTGAACGTAAACACTTTGGTCACCACAAGGCACGTCGTTCGACACAGTTCAGCAAACGTTAATATTTGCGAACAAAACAAAAAACACCATACGATTTGTATGGTGTTTTATTTTTACCCCAAATACTTGACATTTATTTGTTTTGTACTATATATACCTGTGTCAGGGGCATAAATCCAAAGGAGTCACGAATGAACAATACAGAAACTGCAACTATGTTATCTAAAGATAAAGAATTAGACCAAGAATTGGCTAAAATCCCACTTAAAACGACTGGGGCTTGGTTGGATGCGGAATTGAAAAACATTCCACACACAAAAAACGAACAAAAAAGCATTGCACGTCGTACCGCATTGGGTTTTGCGGCTGGTTTGGCGGCGATGCCTGCACTTATATTGGGCACACATATTCAGCAGGCCCCGCGTGGCACAACACAGTCCGCCGACTATTCATTAAAAAACCGTTTTGCAACCGCATACGTTGCGGACACACCGAATAGCCAACAAACATGGACAGAGGTTCATACCGTAACAGATGAATACGGCACGCATTATTACACAACAAAGTATGGCTATACACCAGCAGATGGCTCAACATATGTTTTGATGGGTGTGTTCGCGTTGTTGGGCGCAGGGTTCGGTTCTGTACACGCTACAGAAGCAGTTGCGCAAAAACGCAAACGTTTGTTTGCACAAAAACAACAGCAAACACGCTAGCAAACAAAAATCCCGCAAAATGCGGGATTTTTTATTATTGCGTTTATAAAAAAGTTGTGTATAATCACACGGCAATTACCTAGGGGAAAAGCATGTTTACAAAAGAAAAAATCAAAGATTTACATTATTCCGTAAACGGAACAATTTCTGCTGCCGATGTTCAGGCCGCAGCCGATGAAATTCTGACAGAATACGGTAAAACCGCAAAAATGGCTGGTTTCCGCCCAGGGCACATTCCTTTGTCCGTCCTGCGTCAGAAATTCAATACATCTGCCACATCCGAAGCGGTGGACAAATTGATGAACAAAGACCTGAATGATTACGTCGCAGACAAGAAAATTCGTCTGGCCGGCGCGCCAAAGGCCGATTTGGCGGGCTGGGAATTTGGCAAAGACGTTGAATATTCCTTGGAATTTGACATTCTGCCAACATTGCCAGAAATTGATTTGGAAAAATACACAGTGACCAAGAAAACAACCACACTGAACGAAGCAGAGGTTGACAAAGCCATTGAAAACCTGCGTCGCAGCCGCAGCACCGCTGAAAAACAGGACGAAAAATACCAGGCCGCCGATGGCGACACAGCCGTAATTGACTTCAAGGGTTTCATTGGTGACGAAGCATTCGAAGGTGGGGCCGCCGAAAAGCATCACCTGATTTTGGGTTCTGGCGCATTTATCCCAGGGTTCGAAGATCAGATTATCGGCCACAAATCCGGTGACGAATTTGACGTCAATGTTAAATTCCCAAAAGATTACCATGCTGAAAACTTGGCCGGCAAAGACGCACGTTTTGCGGTCAAGGTTCACGAAGTTCGCAAGCACATCTTGCCAGAATTGAACGACGAATTGGCACAGGCCGTTGGTCAGGAATCAGTTGCAAAATTGCGTGAACACATCGCAAAAATCTATAATGATCAATATGCCGAGGCCGCACAACGCGACATGCGCAACGAATTGTTGGACATCTTGGCGGACAATGTCAAATTGGAATTGCCAGAAATCTTGGTTGACCAAGAATTGAACATGGCGAAATCCGAACACGATCGCGAACACGCACACTGCGATGACAAATGCAAGTCCGACGATCACAAATGGGACGAAAAGAAAGAACGCAAGGAAGCCGAACGCCGCGTTAAACTGGGGTTGATTTTGGCGGAATGGGGCACTCAGAACAAGGTTGAAGTTACCCGTGACGACCTGCAACAGGCGGTTTGGGCCGAAGCGTCCCGCTATCCAGATCCAAAGCAAGTTTTTGAATTTTATAACAAAAACCAGAACGCTTTGGCAATGTTGCGCGGTATGATTTTCGAACGCAAGGCATTGGACGCCATGCTGACACACGTGAAACAGAAAGAAAAGGCCGTAAAGCCCGAAGAACTGTTCCAAGCAGCGAAATAATAAAAACGCCCCCATCGGGGCGTTTTTTTTTATTCCCCTCCCGCGGAGGGGTGTCCGCATCCGCGGACGGGGAGGGTACAAGTCAACGATATCAAACCTTGGTCATTGCGAGTGTAACGAAGCAATCCAGTTGATAATGTCGCGCAGCAGGGACGAAAATCCCTTGCATTTTCAAAAAAAATCCCGTATAATCCGTCTGGTTTTGCGGGTGGGCGCATTACCAATCCGACTAACCCCACAAGTCCTTTGCTTTATTTTTGCAAATGGCAAACTTTGTATGAAATTTCTCTTATGAAAGATTTATCCAAAGATTTATTCAACCCAATATCCGGCGAAGATTTCGTCCAGATGTTCGACAAGGACTATGGCACACAGGAAACTTTGCAGGGTTATGCAACCAAGGGTACTGTCAAAGACATTCGCGGCGATTTCGCGATGGTTGACGTTGGTCTGAAATCCGAAGGCCGCGTTCCATTGAAAGAATTTGGCGCATCTGTCCCATCTGTTGGCGACATTATTGATGTCTTTGTTGAACGCTATGAATCCCGCGAAGGGACAGCAGTTCTGTCATACACCAAAGCCCGCGCTGAAAAAGCATGGAAAGATTTGGAAAAGACAGTTGCCGAAGGCGTTGACCCAGAAGGTACAATTATCGACGTTGTCCGCGGTGGTTACACTGTTGACTTGGGTGGTGTATTTGCATTTATGCCATCGTCCCAGGTTGATCACAAACCAGTTCGCGATGCAAAATCGTTGATTGGTCTGAAAGACAAATTCCGCGTTTTGAAGATGGACGCATTGCGCACAAACGCAATCGTATCACGTCGCGCGATTCAGTCCGATTCTATCGCGGCTGCACAACGCGAAGCGATGAAGAACATCACACTGGGTGCTGTTATCGAAGGCACAGTCAAGAACATCACAGATTACGGTGTGTTCGTTGATTTGGGTGGTGTTGATGGTTTGCTGCACGTTACCGACCTGTCTTGGAAACGTGTAAATCACCCACGCGAATTGGTTCACGTTGGTGAAAAAATCAAGGTCAAGGTTATCCAGTTCGATCCAGAATCCCACCGTATTTCGTTGGGTGCAAAACAGTTGGAAGCCGACCCATGGGATACAGCGTCCCGCGCATTCAATGTTGGCGACACAGTATCGGGCAAGGTTTCTTCTATCACCGATTACGGCGCATTCATCGATTTGGGTAACAATATCGAAGGTCTGGTTCACATGTCTGAACTGTCTTGGACAAACAAGAACATCCACCCAAGCAAAGTTTTGCAAGTTGGTCAGGACGTCAACGTTGTTGTCTTGGGCATTGATCAGGAAAAACGCCGCATTTCGTTGGGCTACAAACAACTGCAACCAAATCCATGGAAACAGTTTGCAGAAACCCACAACGTTGGCGATGTTGTAACTGGCCCAATCAAGAACACCACAGAATTTGGTCTGTTTGTTCAGTTGACCCCAGAATTGGACGGTATGGTTCACATTTCCGACCTGTCTTGGAACAAACTGGACGAAGAAGAACTGAAAAAGTTCGTTCGTGGCCAAGAAGTAACAGCGAAGATTTTGGACATCAATCCAGAAAAAGAACGCGTTACACTGGGCATCAAACAGTTGACCGAAAGTGCCGACAACGCACACGTTGCCATCAAGAAAGGCGCAGTTGTGTCCGGTACTGTTTCTGAAATCACACCAGACGAATTGATTTTGGCATTGCCAAACGAAATCCGCGGTGTTATTCGTCGCACAGACCTGTCACGCGAAAAAGCGGAACAGGACACCAGCAAATTCAAAGTGGGCGACACAGTCGAAGCATCCGTTGTTTCCGTTGAAGACAACACTGTTAAACTGTCCATCCGCGCATTGCAGGTGACACTGGAAAAACAGGCCGTCAAAGAATACGCTAATCAGGCCGACAGCGGCTCTGTATTGGGCGACATCTTGGGTGCTGCGATTGAAAACAGCAAAAAATAATTTACGTTTGTAAATTATACCTAAAATCCCCGACGCCCTTGTCGGGGATTTATTTTTATGTTATAATCCATATGCTATGAAAACAGACAAAAACGAATTATTGGTTTTAATGGGTGCACCTGGTGCGGGCAAGGGGACGTTTGCGCGTCTGCTGCGCCAGCGTTGCGAATTTAACTATATCGAAACCGGCGCAATTCTGCGTGAAATGCCAGCGGATTCGGAAATAGGGCGTTTGATTGCACGGGGCGATTTTGTACCCGACAAATACTTATTCGATTTGATGCAATCAAAAATCACCCCCGACCGCGATGTGTTACTGGACGGATTTCCGCGCACATTGGCACAGGCCCAGTGGCTGGTTGATACATACGCTGACAAATTCAATGTTCACGTAATGTATTTGAACGTGCCATGCGACATTATTCTGGAACGTCTGCGCCGCCGCCTGAACGCGGGCAGTGCACGCGCCGACGACAACGATGCCGCGGTTGTTCAACACCGCTTGGACAAGTTCAACGAAACAACAATGCCGGCGATTGATTGGTTACGCACGGCGGGCGGGATCCATTTTTCTGACGTTGATGTCAGTGCTGACGCCGCCGAGGATAACTTTGTGAACATATTGGCCGCATTGGATTAAAAAAACGCCCACACGGGCGTTTTTTAATTTACACAACACGACGTCGCATCAAATTAAACATCGCAAACCCCAACAGCAAAATCATTATTGCAATCAAGATTGTTGATGCGGTCTGTTCGTATTCCGCAAATGGCAATTTCATATTCATGCCATAGAATCCCACCACAACCGTTGGCACGGCCAAAATAATGCTCCACATGGTCAAACGATTGACGTACATGTTCGAATCCATATTGATGACGCTTTCAAATGTTTCTTTGATGGATTTCAGCATCTTGCTGTACGACGTCACAACCTCGGTCGCCTGTGCCAATTCAATGCGCGCGTCTTCTAACAAATCTTCGGCATCTTCGGATTTAACAAATCCGCGCATTTTTTCCAGTTTGTCCAGCACCGCCACATTACCCTTGATACCCGCCATATACAGGGTATAACTGTTTTCAACCTCTAACAACGCCAACAGGTTGCGACGACGCACGCGTTCCAGCAACGCCTGCTTGGATTCCAAAACACGCTTGTTCAATTCTTTCAAGAAACGCAGGTATGATTCCGCAATGTAATAAATAATATTCAGAATAAATTCTTCACGCGTTGTCTTTTCGTCTTTCTTGATTTTGTCCAGCAAATCGCACCGCTTGCGACATACGGTAATCACGCGCGACGTGGAATAAATAATCGACAACGGTTCGGTATGCCACAACGTGTCCGTTTCGCGATTGATAATGGGGAAACGAACAATTATAACCTTATAGTCATCTTCGACCTCGATACGCGGCTGTTCATCGGGATCTAAAATGTCCGATATAGTATCCTCGTCAATCTTGTATTCTGTTTGCAGTTTTTCAAAATCTTCGTGATCAGGGTTTCCTACGTTCACCCAAGAGAATGATTTTAACTTTTCCGTAACAAACATAGCCATTCCCCTTTGTACTGCTGTAATTTTTAATGCTGGTATTCTAGACCACGATTTGTAAAAAATCAATCAAATCTGGGAATTCATACCAATATTTTTTCGCGCGCGATGCGGTATAATGCGCACATGAAATCACAAACGAACTCCTTCACAATCGCACGATACCTGTTGTTGGGACTGGGTATAATGCTGTGCGTGTGGTTTATATTTTTTGTAACAACATAAATTACGCCGCACGCGCCATCTGGCCACGCCGCATCAGAATCATACGCCGCGTTTGTTCGTCCAATGCCGCCGCATCTTGCGCGGCGCGCTGTGCCTCTGCTGCTTTCTCTTTTTCCTTGCGTTCAGAAATCTGTTTTATTTTCTTTGCGCCATATAACGCACCCGCCGTACCAATCGCTGCGCCCAATGCCGGCACAATCATATCTGGCAAAATGGTTGTCGCCGCATAAGATAAACTGCTGCCCACAACGCCCAACACGCCCAGTTTGGCAATACCACGCTTGAATATACTGCGCTTTGCCGCGCCTTTGACAGCGCCTTTTGCGGCTTGCTTTGCTGCACCCTTGGCAACGCCGCGCGCCGCACTGCGCCCACCAATGGATTTTATGCCACGTCCAATCCAGTAAAACGGATCGGTGTAATCCAAAACCTTCCAGAACCAACCATCGGTTGCAGACGCCGCCGCACCCTTGGCGGCCTGTTTGCCAATATTTTTGCCCGCGGATTTAGCCGCGCTTTTTGCCCCAGATTTTGCACCGGACTTTGCGGCGGCCTTGGCCACGCCCTTGATTCCATATTTTGCAATTATTGACCAAACCATTTGAAAAAACTCTCCCCCTGAAACATTGTGAATTATATCATAAATAAAAAACACATAAAAGGTATTGTTTTTCGCCACACAATGTTTTATATTACGGTGGTTGTCGGGGTGTAGCTCAGCCTGGTAGAGTACTTGCATGGGGTGCAAGGGGTCGCAGGTTCGATTCCTGTCACCCCGACCAAAAATTTAACCGTCCGTTATGGGCGGTTTAATTTTTGCGCGATTGGAATCGAACCTGCGAGAAGAGCAGGTTCGAACCGCAGGCACAAGGCAGACGTCAGTATGCCGGTTCGCGCCAGCGAATGTGCCAAGGTCGGCGTCAGCCAATCCTGTCACCCCGATATCACCCTATGAATACATGCATATTGTTGGTATGGCGCACATGCGGTAAAATACATATTGTCCGGACAGTTCTTTCACACACAAACAAAAAAGGATGCAATATGTCAAAAACAGATAACAAGAAAGGCAAATGTAAACACTGTGGTCAAATACACGACACATGCGATTGCAAACGCCCCGCATGCGACAAAAAACCAAATGAAAAATAACACCAAAACCGCCAAATTCTTGGCGGTTTTATTTGATGTAAATTTCTGCTTGCACGAATCGGAAAAAAGTTATTAGTATGCGGCATATCAACAAACCGTATATGGGGGTGTGTTCATGATTGTAGGCATTGGAATTGACTTGGTGGACAGTGGTCGTTTCTTGGATTGGTCTGCGTTCAAGAAACAGCGTATTTTTACCAAGAAAGAATTGGAATATGCAGATACCGATAACGCAAATGCGGAAAAACATCTGGCAAATTTCTGGGCCGCGCGCGAGGCATGCTTAAAAGCACTGGGCACAGGCTTTGGCGACGACATTGCATTCTCGGACGTATCGGTTGTCCACAATGATGCGGGCCGCCCCGAATTGTTGATTGCCGGCGGGGCCAAGGCGGTATTAAAAGAACTGGCGGGTGGCGACGCAACGGTGCACCTGTCAATCACCGACCAAGATGATTATTCCGCCGCAATAGTCGTAATTGAAAAGAATTAAAGAACGCCCCCACGGGCGTTTTTTATTCCCCCCCCCGCGGAGGGGTGTCCGCGTCCGCGGACGGGGAGGGTTACTGTTTACTGATATAGTGACACAGTAATATAGTAGAATATAAAACTTAAAAACGTGTCGCCTGCGGACTTCGTGCTAGAACATACTAAATTCCCCTCCCGCGGAGGGGTGTCCGCGTCCGCGGACGGGGAGGGTTACCGTTTAGTGATAGAGTGACATAGTGATATAGTGAACGTGTCCGCCAACGGCGCAATTTTTTTCACTGGATTGCCACGCTGCGCTCGCAATGACAGTGTATAAGAAACACGCTACAACACATATGCTAGAATCTCTGTCATTGCGAGGAATGAAATGACGAAGCAATCCAGTGAATTAAAAAGTGCGCCGATGGCGCACAATATCTATTATCTATGCTCTATTATCTATGCTCTAAAAAACGCGCCATTGGCGCGTTTTTATTTAATTCAACGGCGGAAAACATTCGTCACCACCAATTACACAACATGCCGATGTTCCATCACCCATGTCCGAATACACTTCGCCTGTGCAACAACCATAGGCGTCTGGGGCTTTGCCATCTTCGCAAATCGGTGTGTCGTCCGTGTCTGTGTCGGCATCGTCATTCGCCACGACAACATCATTATAACCATCGTCATATTTTATAACTGTTTCAGTGTCATAATTTGGTGCTGCAACAAACATCTTTTCCTGCTGCGATACGCTGTACGCCGGTTTAGACGCGATTACTTCTTCTTCGCTGGCAATGACGCGTTCTGGTTCGGCGACCGGCGTAACCGTTGGCACGGTGGGCACAACAACCGTTTCTGGTTCTGATACCGCCGGCGTTACGGGTACGGGCTCGGGTTCTGGTTCGACCACTGGCGCGACATCAACCGGTTCTGGTTCACTGACCGTAACCGGAACAGGTTCGGGTTCGGGCTGCGCCACCACAGGGGCTGGGGCGGGCTGTTCCACCACCGGTTCTTTGACCGTAACCTGTTGTGCGGCAACAATGTCAGATTCCGATATAAACGGCGACGCCGCATTCGCATCAGATTCTGTCTTTGCAGTATCCGCGGTTGTTGTTGCCACCGCCGGCACAGACGCCGTCAAATCAGGCACACTGTCGCCATTGCGTTGCTGGTACAGCCACAGTGTAAATATTGACATCGCAATCAACAGCACCAACATAATGTAATACATCAAATTTGGCTTTTGCGAACGCCCATCGTTTCCATCAACCGCAACGGGGGCAACACCGGTAATTGGCGACACCGGACGCACATTTGGTGCGGACACAGGTGCGGGACGCACAGGCGACACAGGCGTGGCCGCCATTGGTTGCTGAATTGGTTCTGGCTGGGTTGCGGGCTGCGCCACAGGTTGGGTAAAATCCGTTGCCGCGGGCTTTAACGAATCCAACATTGGCGCACTGACGGGCTCTGACACACTGGGGGTATCATCGCGCAGTGGCACTTGCTGGGGTGCATTGTCCGCATCGTGAATGTGTGGCGACACCGGTGGCGTAAATGACAGTGGTGCAACCTCTGTCACGTCTTCTGCGGCAAATGTTGGCGCATCAAATTGTGGTGAGGTATCCTGTACAGGTGCGGATGCCGGCGAACCAAATTCAATCGGTTTGAACGCGATTTCTTCGTCCAAGATTTCTGGATCTTTATCAAATAATGGTTTTACTTCTTCGTCGGCCATCTGTTCTGCCTTTGGTTCAATTTGTTGTTCTGTTGTTGTAATTGTTAAATCGGTTGGTTGTGGTGTGGTCACCGCATAGGACGTTTCCACATCATCATTTGGCACACGCACCAATATATCACGTGCCGCGCGCGCATCATCATCGGCCACCACCAATCGACGCTGTGCATTTGTCAGACGACGCTTTGCACGGTTCAGTTTTTCGGTTGTAGCATCAATCTGGGCCTCTGTCCGCAGAATCTTGGACGCAGATTGCTTGGTTGGTTCGCGTCCAATAGATTTTCGCTGTTGCGACAATTTCGCACGCAATTCGCGCACACGCGATTGCAATTCACCGATTGTCGCATTCGTGCGTTCAATTGTATCACGTGCCGTGTCCGCCGCGGCATGCGCCGCATCCAGACGTTCGGTCGCGTTGCGTCGCACAGACGCATTACGAAACGCAACCAGCCGCCGCACCGCATCAGACAGATTTTCATCATTGTCATACGCACGCAATAATTCGGAATATACGTCCAGACCAGTGTATTCAATGTCCAGTTTTTGATATTTGTTGTCTTTCTTTGGACGAACGGTTTCCAAGTCCACATGCCAATCATTGACCAAGATATCGTCCCACTTGCGCCCATCATCAGAATCAATCACCAACAGCGCATTTGGCTTGGTATCATTTACGGTTTCGTCCAGCACAAATACCAGCCGGCCCGTATTATCAAAATACGCGACCAAACGATTTTCGCCAATCTGGTATTGGCGCGGTGTAATGGTGCTGGTAATATCTTCTCTCTTGCTTGGCATGTTCTGCATAATCCCCCACAGATAAGATTATTTTTTCTTTGGCGGCGTGAATTGATATGCCTGCTTGCAATGTTCATAGCAATACGGTTTGCCCACGAACACGGTTTCGCCACAGAAATGGAAGTTTTCAGAATCCGGATCGCCAATCGGCCAACGGCACTGATTAGGTTTCAGATTCGCCATTTCCAGCGAGTGCTGAATAATGCGCTGATGCATGGCCAATGTCTTGCTGTTGACCGCTTTGGACGCCTTGGGCGCGGGCGCAACCTTGGTCGCTGGCTTTTCCGCCACCTTGGCTGCTGGTTTCTTTGGGGCCGCGGCGGCCTTCTTGGCTGGGGCAGCGGTCGCTTTTTTCGCCGCCGCTGGCGTTACTTTTTTCGCTGGCGCGCTTGCCTTTGGCGCAGTGGCCTTGGTCGCCGTTTTCTTGGCTGGGGCGGTGGTTGTTTTTTTCGCCGTCGCCTTTGGTGCGGCCACCTTGGCGGTCTTGGTCGCCTTTGGCGCGGGCTCTGGCGCGGCGGCAACACCACCGGCCTTTGGATTCCACCCCAGTCGGTTCAATTTACCAACCACGGCGTTCTTGCTGATGCCCAGACGTTTGCCAATTTCAGCCGTCGACAACCCCTTGCCGGTCAATGCCTTTAATTTCTTTAATGTTGCGTTATCCCAACCCTTGCTCATTTTATATCAACCCTTGTTGTACATTTTATGGTATAATTCTAGCATAGTTCCGAATCGAAAGGCAAGGGGGAAAAATATGATTTGGCAAATCTTTTTCATTATTTTACTAGCCGTGGCACTGTGGTGTGCATGGAAAATATCTGTTGCTGACCTGCGCCGTCGGATTATTCCAGACGCATACCTGTGGCCATTGTTTTTGATTGGGTTGCTGATAACAAACTGGTGGCCATGGATTATCGGCCCACGCATGGCGGCAACCAGCGCGGTATTTGGCTATGCATTGGCCGCGGGCATCGGATTTATATTTGACGTTATTCGCAGACGCACAAACCCCGATGCCGAAACGCCAATCGGTCTGGGCGACATCAAATTGATTGCGACGGGCGGATTGTGGCTGGGCATCCAAGGATTGGGGCTGGCATTGATTGTTGCATGCATCACGGGCGGCGCATGGGCACGCGTGCAACACCAGCGTTACATTCCATTTGCACCATTCTTTGTTGTCGGCGCAATTTTGTCTTTAATAACAATGGCGTTTTTGTTATAATTCGTAAAAAGGGGGAGAGCAAAGAGCAGAGAGCAGAGAGCAATGAGAGAGAACATCGCACTGACCAAGAGTACAGCATTTGCAATACGCATTATCAACCTGTACAAATTTTTGTGCAACAATAATAAAGAGTTTGTTCTGTCAAAGCAGGTTCTGCGATCTGGAACCAGTATCGGCGCAAATGTGTCAGAGGCGGACTGTGCAATAACAAAATCTGACTTTCTGTCTAAAATATACATCGCATACAAGGAATGCTCTGAAACACTGTATTGGTTATATTTATTAAAGGAAACGAAATACATTGACGACACGGCATACAGGTCAATGACAAAGGATTGCAAGGAACTGATACGAATATTATCAGCAACAACAAAAACAACAGAACAAAATATCGCAACAGAACAAAACACAAAAAAGAAAAAACACGATGTCAAAAAACAATAAAATTTTTCATTGCTCTCTGCTCTCTGCTCTTTGCGCATTATGTGTGGCATTCAGCGCAGCAGATGCAGCAACCCAGCCATTGTCCAAATATGGCCAGATTCAAAATGTCCAAGATTATTCGTCTAATCCATTTTGGACACCATCCAGTCCGTATAACCAGCGTATGCCCCAGCCGATTTATGTTCAGGGCACGGACGTTGATACCGGCGATTGCACACGTGTCGTATCGGCACTGGTCGCATCGTACTGTGCAACGCGTAATAACTGCATCGGGGTCAGTTTGGACGACGCACGCCCAACATTGACTGTCCAGTTGGCCAGCATACCCAATCATAACTATGTAACGGCATGTGCGGGGTTCTTGGATTCTGCATTCAAAACGTACAAGGATAACAATGCAAATGCCGCCCCACGCGCCAGTGGTGTTGCGACACCATTTCCCGCCGCGTCTGGCGTTGCAACCGACAACAACACAAATTCAAACATAAAAATTAAAAATCCATATCAGGAACAATTACCATCATTTAACGGTGATAACTGGGGCGAACAAATTATGGAACGCACCCGCGAACTGGAAGATTTACAGGCACAAAACGGTGCAAACAATGTCACATTGGCAAAAACTGATTTTCCAACCACCGCAGCGGATTTAACCATGTCTGAACGCATGGCGAACAAGGCCGCCGGTTACGAACCATTCAAAGACACATCTGCCTATAAACAGTTAAATATCGAAGACGAAGAAACATATCTGGCACGCCAAGCACAACGTCGTGCGGCATATTGTGACTGGGCACAGAAACAGCTGGCCGCATTGGACGCTGATTTGGCAACATTGCAAAATTGCATGAAACAGGGCGTACGCTTCGCAGATTGCAAAACACTGGGGGTATATTGATGTTATTTAACCGCACGTGTTGTTTTTTACTATCAACGTTACTTGTTTTGCCGGCGTTTGGTGATACTGTCACATCCAGTGTATTGGTGGGTACTGATGGTAAACCATTGACATATACCACACCACCAAAAAATATGTTAACCGGTATTGCAAATCCAGACGGTTATACCCAAAACACACATACGGCAACATATACGGTTGGCGAAGACGGAAAGTCATTGATGTACCGCGGCAAAGACACAGGGATGAAAACCCGAGGGGTCAATGCCGCAGGCAGTAAAATACGAGTTGTTGACGAAAGCATTCCTGCGAAACCGCGGCCTCCGAAACCAAGTCCATCACCCACGCCATCGCCGACACCGTCACCAACCCCTACACCGACACCGTCGCCTGCGCCATCACCGACACCGTCGCCTGCGCCATCACCCGCACCGTCGCCTGCGCCATCACCGACACCGTCGCCTGCACCATCACC
>ERZ1026868.358-NODE-358-length-31132-cov-16.813721_pt1 | contig 31132 bp, 33 predicted proteins | sample MGYA00380164_ERZ1026868 | MGnify/ENA primary metagenome ERZ1026868 (study PRJEB33269, sample SAMEA4719800) | human gut metagenome | biome: human-associated habitat; feature: organic feature; material: feces | place: Cameroon | collected 2013-10 ...
AATCCGCCCACCTTGCCGCGCGCCGGTGCCGTGTGGGAATCCGCCCACCTTGCCGCGCGCCGGTGCCGTGTGGGAATCCGCCCACCTTGCCGGGCGCCGGTGCTGTGTGGAAATCCGCCCACCTTACCGGGCGCCGGTGCTGTGTGGAAATCCGCCCATCTTGCCGGGCGCCGGTGCCGTGTGGGAATCCGCCCACCTTACCGGGCGCCGGTGCTGTGTGGAAATCCGCCCATCTTCATGACAAAAATTTGTCAAATGACAGGCTCATGTGTGCTGATTTATGTCAGACGGGATTTTGCTTATCAATTATTGAGAACAGAAATTTTCCTGAATCATCAATACTATACTTAGCAAGTAAAGGTGTTTTCTCATTTATCTGCTTGAGTGCAGGATCAAGGAAAGATCGTTTCAACTCTGCCAAGTTCTTCTGCTGGGATTCCGGTAAGACGAAACGGTCATTTAACCAAGCATGAGTAGTAACCCATAAGCCTGAAGATTTGAATTGAGCAAGACTTTCATAAAGGCGGATCGTCCGGGGATTTCGAAGACTGCCACAATCGCGGAGCGAGTAGGTGGTGAACTGGTTGGTAATGACTCCAACTTACTGATAGTGTTTTATGTTCAGATAATGCCCGATGACTTTGTCATGCAGCGCCACCGATTTTGAGAACGACAGTGACTTCCTGCCCAGCCTTGCCAGATGCTGCCTCAGATTCTGGTTATGCCGCTCAATTCGCTGCGTATATCGCTTGCTGATAACGTGCAGTTCTCCCTTCAGGCGGGATTCATAAAGCGGCCAGCCATCCGTCATCCATACCACGACCTCAAAGGCCGACAGCAGGCCCGGAAGACGCTCCAGCGTGGCCAGAGTACGCTCACCAAAGACGCGTGCCACCACCGTCCTGCACATCCTGCCATAGGCGTAAAATAACCAGCGCTGACGTGATTTAGCCCCGACGTAGCCCCACTGTTCGTCCATTTCCGCGCAGACAATGACGTCACTGCCCGGTTGTATGCGTGAGGTTACCGACTGCGGTCTGAGTTTTTTAAGTGACGTAAAATCGTGTTGAGGCCAACGCCCATAATGCGGGCGGTTGCCCGGCATCCAACGCCATTCATGGCCATATCAATGATTTTCTGGTGCGTACCGGGCTGAGAGGCGGTGTAAGTGAACTGTAGCTGCCATGTTTTACGGCAGTGAGAGCAGAGATAGCGCTGATGTCCGGCAGTACTTTTACCGTTACGCACCACGCCTTCAGTAGCTGAGCAGGAGGGACAACTGATGGAGATGGAAGCCACTGGAGCACCTCAAAGACACCATCGTACACTAAATCAGTAAGTTGGCACCATTATCCGGCAGGCGATCTGGATTATCGTCACGCTGTTAAATATGTCGCGGTAGGGATACCCGTTACCGGATACCCCCCGCACAGATCCCGGCGTGCGCGATTTACGCACCGGGCTCCTGCCTCGGGTGTCTGGCGGTGAACCGCTCCACAGGCCATGGATGAAGAACCCGAACCCTTGGTAGCCATGCGGCTGCCAGTTTGTTTGCTTTCGTCCAGGTCGTATCATCCTTCTGGCTCCTGCGCCTGAGCGCCCGGCGCCAGAGGTTTGTTACGTGTGTCCTGAACTTCTGCATGGTGGGGAAGTTGCCCGGTACCGAGTGATAGTTCAGGTATCCCTGAACCACTCTCCTGAGCCATTTTCCCTGTTCGGGGATTGAGTAATGCCAGCGCCTTCGCAGACCGTCTTTGATGGCTTTCAGAGTTGCCGTCATCCGATCCCGGCGGGTCTTTCGTATCAGCATGAACCTGCCGTTGCGATCTTTCCCGCTGATGTGCGTGAACCCGAGGAAGTTGAACGTTTCTGGTTTGCCTTTTCCCCTGATGGCACGGTTTTCGGCAGCGAAGCGGCCGAACTCCATCAGACGGGTTTTCTCCGGGTGAACCGTGAGTCCGAACTCCCTCAGTCTGCGCTGCATGGCTATACGGAAGCGCCGGGCATCGTATCGTTTGTCGAACCCGATGACGATGTCATCGGCGTATCTGACCATTACCACATTGCCTGTGGCATAGCGACGTCGCCACTGATGCGCCCACAGATCGAAGACGTAGTGGAGGTATATGTTTGCCAGCAGCGGTGAGATGACCGCACCCTGTGGGGTGCCTTCCTCCGTTGCTCGCCATTGACCCTCCTCCAACGTCCCGGCTGTGAGCCACTTACGTATGAGCCTGATTACGCTCCGGTCGCCGATCCGATGCTCTGTGAACCTGATCAGCCATTCGTGGCTCACCCTGTCGAAGAACTGACTGATGTCGGCATCCAGTACCCAGTTTACGTTAGTGCGTACCAGCCCTGTGGCCAGTGCGTCCAGTGCATCGTGCTGGCTTCGCCCGGGTCTGAACCCGTATGAGAACCCCATAAAGTCGTTTTCATAGACTGCGTTCAGGATTTTCACCAGCGCATACTGGACGATCTTGTCCTCCAGCGAGGCGATGCCGAGCGGGCGTTGTTTTCCATCCGCTTTTGGGATGTAGTGACGCCTGCCGGGCTGCGCCCTGTAGCTGCCCTAATGTAGCCTCCGGTGCAGATCTGTTATGTTGTTCTTCATGTTTCCGGCGTAGTCCATCCACCTGATGCCATCCACTCCGGCGGCCGCTTTCCTGCTCAGGGAGAGGAATGCGGCTTCCAGTGCTTCGACTGTCAGCAGGTGGAACAATGCTGTAAACCGTTCTTTCTTCCGCTGCTTCGCAGCTTCCCGCACGCGTGACAGCCTCTGTGACATGCTTTCCCGGCTCTGTGTCCGGCGCATGTGTGGCTGTTCCGCGTTCCCCTTGGCCCCGCTCCTTCGCTCCACTGACTCCGCTCCTTTCGGGTTGTTCGCCTGCTTCGCCGCTACTATGAGCGAGTCCGACTTCTCCTCTCCGTACATCACCGGCTATGACTCCTCGTCTTCCCGGTGCGGGCCGTCTCCGACACTGGCAGATGGTCAGAGGGGAGATCTCCCGGTTCCCGCGTAGAGATCGTATTGACATGCCAGGGTCTCAGACCCCGCCGGGTCCATGTGGCACTCGCAGTATCGCACCCTATGATGTTGCCTTCCGTTAACAGTACAACGTCGGCACCCGGTAATTTAATATACATTTCGTGGCTCAATGGCTGGCCTGTCAACACCCCTGTCAACGCTTCGCCCCATACCTCGCGGTATGCAACGCATGACTCGGGGACCTTGTGGATTGCTGGTCCTTCAATGGTCGGGGACTTTCACTCCTTGATCTCTACCGGTCTCCCGGTGAACACTGTATGTATAACCAGTAAAATTAGAGTGTCAGGAGGAAAGATGAAACTACAACTTTTCAGCACCGGGAAAGAACTCCCGCCACAGGCCCATCCATTGTTTGCCGATCTGGCCAGCTGCGGTTTTCCCAGCCCTGCTGCTGACTATGTCGAGTCCGATCTGGATCTCCATGATTACTGCATACGGCATCCGAGCGCGACGTACTACCTGCGTGCCAGCGGAGACAGCATGGCCGACGGCAGTCTGTACAATGGCGATCTGCTGGTTGTGGACAGTGCTGAAAAGCCGCGGCACGGCGATATCGTTGTCGCCAGCATGCAGGGGGAGTTTACGGTGAAACGGCTTCTGCTGACGCCGCGACTGACGCTGCAGCCCATGAATGCCTCCTGGTCGCCGATTTATCCTGATCCCGACGAGCTGGATATCTTTGGCGTCGTCACGCATATCATCCACCGCCCGAGGGAGATGTACTGATGTTTGCCCTGGCCGATGTGAACAGCTTCTATGCCAGCTGTGAACGTGTTTTCCGCCCGGATTTGAAAGGAAAGCCGATAGTCGTCCTGAGCAACAACGACGGGAATGTAATCGCTCGCAGTGCCGAGGCGAAGCCCTGGATCAAAATGGGAACTCCGTGGTTTCAGATAAAAAACGAAAGATACCCGGAAAAAATATATGCGTTTTCAAGTAACTATGAACTTTATGCCTCGATGTTGGCGCGCGTGATGAACAGCCTGGAGGAACTGGCCCCCAGAGTGGAACAGTATTCAATTGATGAGATGTTCCTCGATTTGACCGGCGTGGAGCACTGTATGGAGCTTGAGGACTTCGGCCGGCAGCTGCGTCAGCACGTGTATGACTGTACCCACCTGACCATTGGCGTGGGCGCCGGACCAACGAAGACCCTCGCAAAATCAGCCCAGTGGGCCTCAAAAGAGTGGAAACAGTTTCGTGGCGTACTTGCTCTGACCAGGGGAAATCCGCAGAGAACGCGGAAACTGCTTTCACTGCAGCCGGTTGAAGAAATCTGGGGGGTGGGTAACCGTATTGCACGCAAGCTGAATGTACTGGGCATTAAGACCGCGCTCGATCTCGCCCTGACGAACCCGGCCTTCATCCGCAAAAATTTTTCTGTGGTCCTTGAGCGAACGGTACGGGAACTGAACGGGGAAAGCTGCCTTTCGCTTGAGGAAGCCCCTCCGACGAAACAGCAAATTGTCTGCAGCCGCAGTTTTGGCGTGAAGATCACGGAGTACGAGTCACTCCGTCAGGCTATCTGTCAGCACGCAGAGCGGGCCTCTGAAAAACTGCGTAAAGAGCACCAGTATTGCCGGCATATTTCCGTTTTCATCAAAACGTCTCCGTTCGCCATTAAAGAGCCTTACTACGGCAACGTGGCTACGGAAAAACTTCTTACACCCACTCAGGACACCAGGGACATCATTGCAGCCGCTACAACGGCTCTGGAGCGTATCTGGAGGGATGGGCACCGGTATGCCAAAGCCGGAGTTATGCTGAATGACTTCACCGGCTCCGGCGTTTCGCAGCTGCAGCTGTTCGACGAACGCCCGCCACGCCCTTACAGTGCTGAGCTGATGAAGGTTCTGGACGGGATCAACAACTCAGGGCTGGGTAAAGTATGGTTTGCGGGGCGGGGTATTGCCCCGGAATGGCAGATGAAACGGGAGATGCTTTCTCCTGCTTATACGACACGATGGTCAGATATTCCTTCAGCGAAACTGGCGTAAAACTTTGGCGATTTCACCTTGAAATTCTCAGCCTAAACTGCCTAATTACAATAAGTTAGATGTGAAATCGCCATGGCGAAATTATTGACTCAAATTTCTGTCAAGGACCTCGTTGATAGCCTTGTCCAGTTCATCCTGAATCACTTTTGACATACGGCTAAACTCATAAGTCAGCGTACGCCCTTTCACACGCTTACGCGCGAACTTGTCCTTTTCTTCAAAAGACCAGAGTGGGGAAACCACTGACTTTTCCTTGGGAGATGGATCTATCAATGCCTGAGATGCCTGAGAAATCAGCTTCAGTATACTGGCTTTCTGTTCGTCTTCTGGTCGCTCGCCTTCACTCAAAATTGCATCGAGCTGAGCTGATACAGACTGAATGAGTTCTTCAGGCGTTAATCCCTTTTCACTGAGTTTTTCATTAACTTCTAAAAGAAGTTTATAGTCACTAAACGATAGCTCCGACTGAACCGGGAACAGAGAAATCAAGTCTTGCGGTACGGCCGCCGCCTGCAGCGCCCTGGTAACTTTAGCTTGAGATAACCCCTCCAGTTCAGCAATTTCCTTTTGATTAAATCCGGACTCTTTAAGAGCGATCAATCTCAGGCCAATCTCCCGAAGATTATGTTCTTTAGCTGTCTGGATATCTTTAGCCAGTTGGCGAGCTTCATCAGCTGATAAATGCTCTTCGGTAACCATTACATCAAGGCCTGTACGGACAAAAATTGCTGAGGCTCGCCGTCTTGAACCATCCAGTATCTCAATCCTTTCACTTTGCTTAATACCAATACAGGGAAAGAACTGCTGAAACTTAATCGTCTGGATAATGGATTTCAGGGATTCCCTGGTCAGTGCAAGTTGATCTCTTCCGTTGTTTTCCTGGTTTACGAAGGTCTTACTTTCAACTTCAGATGCAGGCACCCGAACAAACCTGAACGTTACCTTCCTGCCGGTTTTTAAGGTAAATACCTGGCTTCTACCGGTGTCCGTCATTTCCGCAATTGACGCCTGGGTATTTAACTGTCTGCCGATGGTTTTTCTTTTCTCATTCGACATCACATACCTCCGTTAGTACGAATGAACTCGATGCGATCAAAGACTGCCTTCGCAAAGTCTTCCGCTGCTGATTTTGCGCTTTTTAGTGCCTCTGTACTTCCATCATAGGTTGCTGGATTTGCTGAAATAACTGTGTCAAAAGTCTCCCCACAACGTTCGAAACCATCCAGTCTTGGCAGAACCATGTCTAGCATATCGGCACCGAAAACCTCTTTGGCCTGACTATGGCAAATTTTGTGATCAGACTTGTTCAGGATCTTGGACATGAAGCCGACATTACCGATGAGATTGCAGGTGTGCCCATCCATTTCGATGGAATCTATGAGGGCAGGGAGGCTGGCCACAAACTTCAGGGAAGAATGAAAATCAACCGTCGCCGGTGGAAGAGGGGTCAACATCAGGTCTGCCGCCCCAATGCAGTTTTTCAGGAACGCATCAAGGTGAGGACCACTATCAAGGAAAATAAAGTCGTAGTCATGCTGGAGCTTGTCGATAATGTTCTCTTTAAGCACCGCATGAATATTTTTCCCTGGCAGATGTTCTTCACACAATCCCTTCCAGCCTTCAGCAAGGAATGCATCGTCAATGGAAGCGGGGATTACATCAACACCAGGGATAATAGACGGTACTATAAAATCGGAAAGTAATTCTTCACGAGACACGTTCTGGAGCATGGCCTGAGCAGCCGTATTTTCAACCAAGCCCACTGAATTCTCATGGCTCAGGAACATTGTCAGAGATGCCTGCGGATCGAAATCGATGGCCAGAATACGCAGGTCTTCGAACAGAAGCTGAGGATGAGCTCGAAAAGCATGTGATAATGAAGCGGTAGAAACTGTCTTGGAACCACCACCTTTAAGATTACATACAAAAATCGTAAAGGCTTTATCGAAGCGATCCCTGTACTTCGGTACTTTACGATGGTTATACAGATCGATGACATTCTGAATCGTCATCGCGTATTTCATCGTATTACCAGAAGGTTTCTTTTTAAAAATATAGCCACCGGCTTCCATTTCGGACACAGCATACTCAACACTGCCTTTACTGAGCTTAGGCAGCTTATACAGAGCGGCTTTGCTGTATTCCTGATAGAACTCGGTAAGCTTCAATTCCTCTTTTTGCTGTCGGATACTTTCGCTCAAAGATGTCAGAAGCTTACCTGCACGTGTAGCGACTTTCCGTAACTGCTCAATATTGTCCATTTATCACCTCATGACGTTTTTTGTCATTTTGAACAAAAAGTGTCATGTTGCAAGAAAAAAATCATATTGTTTTGATTTCGCTCTCAACAGAAGGGGGATGAAGCTCGACGGGCGTGCTACTAAATCACACTGCAGCAACACGCAGACGCACTTTTGACCATCAACAGCAACTCATACAAAAGGGCTTTGAGAAAGGTATTCAACTTGCAAGACAGGAGAGTCATTCAGAAGGATTCTGATTTTAGTTACGACCAGTGCAATGCTGAGCCTTATGTATCAGCGCTCGCCGCAGCCATGTAACCGAGCGTAGCGAGCGAACTGGCGAGGAAGCGAAGAGGAACCGTTCCGGCAGATAGCTCTTACGCTCAGCACAAGAAGAGTTTTCCATCCTCTGTGGGAAACAGGTCAACTTTAATGGACGCTCCGGACTATGGGAAACAGGTCAACTTCGCGGACGGCCCGGACTATGGGAAACAGGTCAACTTCACGGGCGGCCGGGAGTGTGGGGAACAGGTCAACTTCGCGGACGGCCCGGATTATGGGAAACAGGTCAACTTCGCGGGCGGCCGGGACTGTGGGAAACAGGTCAACTTTGCAGACGGCCCGGACTGTGGGAAACAGGTCAACTTCGCGGGCGGCCGGGAGTGTGGGGAACAGGTCAACTTCGCGGACGGCCCGGACTAAGGGAAACAGGTCAGCTTCTCGGACGGCCCGGACTATGGGAAACAGGTCAACTTCTCGGACGGTCGGGAGTGTGGGAAACAGGTCAAGTTAGGCAAGCACTATGGGAAACACAGCAAGTTCAGTATCCCCCCATATGTCAGCAACAAACTAAGGGGGGAGGAAATAAAAATTACAGACTATTGTTTTTTATCAAGAAAATTAAACAGCAAGCGACCATCTTCTTCAGTGGTATATGTTACCTTTAATGGCGTCTTCTCATTAATTTTCTTCAGAGCAGGTTCCAGGAAGGTACGCTTCATTTCAGCAATATTGTTTTTCTGCGAGGCAGGGAGCATAAACCTTTCACATAACCAGTCATGTGTGGTGATCCAGACACCAGTGCTCCGGAACTGACACAGGCTTTCATAAAGCCGGATGACACGAACACTATTAAGCTGGCCACAGTCATAGAGAGAATAGGTAGTGAACTGGGAGGTTAAGCCGACCAGGAATGGCATGACCTTGTAGTTAAATTCAATCTGCCAGGAACCCCGGCCTCGCTTCATTCCTGCTTCAGCCAGCCACGGACGTTTAACTTCTTCAAACTCACCTTCTTTTGGATAAAAGGTAACCGTTGATTCGCCCAGAGCATTTACCCCAGCCTTCACATCACGACTGGCGACAGACGTAGCGACATTGAAGTATTTGACGTAATCGGAAACGCTGATTTTGAAGAGCGGCAATACGTCAGAGTCATCTTCCTGGCTGTCATTAAAATAGGCCTGCATGAGGCATAACCACAGCACACGTTTTGCCTGAAGAGGCAGGTAATATGCAGCTTCGGTCAATTCGTTAGATTGCTTTATACTGGCGCGTTTTTTAAACGTTTTAGTAGCTGGCAAGAGTGCTTGAGTATCCATTTCAATGCCTATGGGTAAATTTTTACCCACCCATAATGACAGTGAAAACAGAAATTGCAAGCTATCGCGATACTTATCCACCGGAAAAATCTGCACTTTATCCACAAGTGGATAATTGAGAACTGAACTTGACCTCTTTCCCATAGCTTGTTGATGCGTATCCCATAGCTTGTTGACACAAAACCCACTGATACGTGATTAATTTCCCATATTATGTTTACCAGTTGCCCATACAGGCCCCCTCTCAGGCCGCACTGTACGCGGCTTTCAGGCTCCCTAAAAGATGTAAAATAAAGAAAAAGAATAAAAAAGTACTTTATAAAAATATGCCCGTGGATAAGTGGATAACCCCGAGGGGAGGTGATTTTTCAGGCATTGAGCGTAAGCAGAATTTATAAGTTTTGTTCCCTGGTGCTTCCTCGCTCACTCGGGGCTTCGCCCTGTCGCTCGACTGCGGCGAGCACTGCTGGCTCGATCATATCCGTGGCCGGAAGATACTACTCCTCCCCCGAGTCGCTCTCCAGAGCCGGCTACAGCGAGACAACCCGCACGAAGATTTCTATCGTCCCTGCAGACATATTCGAATCGTTTTTATTAACCCTGGCTTCCGTCGTGACAGAACACTACGTCCTGTAAAAGGGGGACTAAGGCCCCTGAATCACACACCTGAATAATGCGGAGTTTTACGATAATGTCATTGCTGGAAACTTTCCTGACCGCTTCTCAGGGGGCAACAATCCTGTTCCTTGCCATGCTGATCTACTGGCAAAAGCGATAAATCCAAGCGGGCTGGCCTTTGGCCAGCTTCGCTGTATAAGGGGAAAAATGCGGCATATCCAGACATTTCACTAGGCAATTTGAATTCAGATATCTATGCTTGGGATCCGGTCAACAGGAGGTAACAAGATGAAACTTGAAACTATACAGATAGATAATACCGTAAGGAGTGGTCTTAATTCTTTCACTGACGGGGTGATTATTCGTGATACAAAGGTATTGATCACGCTCAATCTCCCGGATGGACAGAAAACCACTATTGAGGGGGAATGGCGGCATATGTCGGACGCCAACAGGTTGTCAGAACGTATTACGATGCTTCAGCATGCGATCTATGAGCAGTATGAGGAATACAGAGCAGATATTCCCGTCAGCTGGTCCAGATAACGTCTGACAGACCTCCCCGGCGAGCAGGACGTTCGCCAGCATCATTCTCCTAAGTACTTAAATATTCCCTTTCAGCATGGCTACCGCATCCGCTTCGGGCATCTGAAACTGAACTCGATGCCGCGCAGCAACATCAAGTGCGAACACCTTCGTATAGACTTCCGTCGAGCTAATCGATTTGTGGCCCATCAGGCTCTGCAAAACCTTCAGTGGTATGCCGGCATACAGCATATGCATCGCGTAGGAGTGGCGGAACGTATGCGGGGTGACCGGCACCGAGAATGTCACCCCGTCGACGGCGGCCGCTTCAACCGCTTCGCCAATCCAGGTCCGTACTGTCCGGTCGGTGATGTCCCAGATGCGGGCTTTCTCTGTTCTGCCGGTACGCTTGTTGCGTCTTTCCAGCGGAATTTTCAGGGTGGCCACCATCATCTGCAGCTGGCTGACGTAGTGGTGATCGGAAAGCGGAACCAGACGATGAGCCTGGCTACCGGCGGGAGCTCGGCCGGCTGTCCTGGCCGCTTTTTCGGTGCGCTGCTTAAGCGTGGCCAGCTGCACGAACGGATACGGTGGCACCAGCGAAAAATCCCCCCGGGTCAGCGCCAGCGCCTCGTTGATACGTGCGCCGGTGTTCCAGAGGGTTGCCAGCAGCATCTTGCGGTGCAAATCGGGCACATAATGGAGCAGGGCGCTGACTTCCGGTGCCAGCAGGTATTTCGGTAGTTCATCTTGAACGAGCGCCATCTGGCGCAGGGCCAGCGCGGCGGGATAGTCAATGGCCACCGGCATTTGCGCCGGCTGCTGCGGGTGAGAATATGATAAGAGGCCGCTCATTGGTTTGACATTCCATCAGGTATCACTAATTGATTCCACTCCCTGTTGCGGGTAGCTTCAGCAGCGCGCAGGGCTCTTTCGCGCCTCCAGACTTTACGAAACACGGAAACTGCAGACCATTCATCATGACCTGTAAGACGTGTTTCGGGCATCCCGGTTGCCTTGCGCAGACGGACGGCAAGAATGACAGCGTTGATGCCCAAGCGCGTGAACTGATACTGCCGTTCCCTGAAATAGTCCTTATGCCAAGGAGGGTCGGAGTATTCGGCGGCATATGCAATTGCCCTGTGGGCCTCATCCTGGAGCACCGGCAGTTCACGGATGCGATACATAAGACGTGGCTCTAAAGTCCGCCAGTCACCGGAGACATCGATCAGATTCAGTTCAGGGTAATTCGTGACAGCTTTTCTCTCAGGCTGGGGGGCATCATCATCCTGGCCGTCATCCGTCACAACCCGGAAACAACCCTCAGCATACCGTTCAAGCATGAATACCAACTCGGTGGCAATGTAATGCAGTTCCTTTTTCATTTTATCTTCTGACGCCTGTCTCTCACGCTTAAGCGTGAAATAATGTGTCAGCCAGATGCCAGTGAGTGTTATACCCCCAGTAAGCAGGCCAGTGATAAGCCCGGTTGCCACGTTTCCCCAGATCCCCGCCCCTTGATTAATCAGCTGTACGGAAACCGGATGGGATGTCGCAGCAACTATACTCTCAGTTGCGGCCTGTATATCAGTCATTGATCATTTACCCCTTTATATTCCTGAGAAATCCCGCCCTCTGTCCGTAGTCAGCGGCCGGCAGCCAGCTCTTCAGCCAGTTTCACAAACCTTTTGTGCTCAGTCTGCAGGTAATGGCTGTAAATCCGGGCATCACGTTCTGTCAGTCCGGATGGATTGCCGGTGAAGTAACGTTGCAGCACCGCAATACAGTGATTGTAGGTATCGAGATCATATTCCCAGTTTCCCAGCTCACCGGCCGCATCCAGTTCCTGGCGAAACTGCTCGTATTTACGGAGCAGAATGCCAAGACCTAATTCTGTTGCAGCATAAAGATTATTTTCTCCTGGCGCGGAAATCGCATTACGGATTTTTTCAAAAGCATAACTGAAATCATTTCTCTCATTGAATGCAGTAAACATGTCCTTTCCTCAGTTGAATAGTTAGCCGTGCAATTTTACCACACCTCAATCATCGTCAGATGAGTGCCACTCTGTCGCGACAGTGACTTTCACGAGAGTGATTTTCACATACTAAAATAATAAGCAGCCATATAACAACGTAATTAAATTACCTGACGGCCGCTCTGGCCGGATCCGACTTTTATGTTATTCCACAGTTTCCGGAAGTGTACCACGCACACGGAATAACCACAGCGCCCTTTCAGGGTGGTGAGCGGCCGGTCACGGGGCAGGGGAGGGGCACAACATATATGGTCACTGACAGCTGGAAACACCGCTACATCTTGTGTTTCCGGGCCGCTGCGCGCCGGCGGGGCTGAATCAGATCCGGAACTGCCTTTTTTCGGATCTGAGCGGGAAAAGTGAGAAACCAACATAGGTGTAACATATCCATATGCCGGGCATCTGCATAGGCAAAGCATACGCATATACCTACCATCTGCATATGTAACACCTATACAAGCCGGGCTTGCAGGCATATACTTCACCTATGCGGGAATACTCCCTGGCACACTCAGCATATGAGGAAAAACCATGCGCACAGTTTCAATATTTAAAAACGGCAATAACCGCGCCATCCGTCTGCCCCGGGACCTGGATTTTGATGGCGTCAGCGAGCTGGAGATCGTCCGGGAAGGGGACAGCATCATTCTGCGTCCCGTCCGGCCGACCTGGGGCTCGTTCGCGCAGCTGGACAGGGCCGATCCGGACTTTATGGCGGAGCGTGAGGATGTGGTCAGCGATGAAGGACGCTTTGAGCCATGAAGAAAACCTGGATGCTCGACACCAACATCTGCTCGTTCATCATGCGCGAGCAGCCGGCAGCGGTGCTGAAGCGCCTGGAGCAGGCGGTGCTGCGCGGTGATCGCATTGTGGTCTCGGCCGTGACGTATGCCGAGATGCGCTTCGGCGCCACCGGCCCGAAGGCCTCGCCGCGCCATATTCAGCTGGTCGACGCGTTCTGCGCGCGCCTCGATGCCGTCCTGCCCTGGGACCGCGCCGCGGTGGACGCCACGACGGACATCCGGGTGGCGCTGCGCCTAGCCGGGACGCCGATCGGCCCGAATGACACGGCCATTGCCGGGCACGCCATCGCGGCGGGCGCCATCCTGGTGACGAACAATGTGAGAGAGTTTGCGCGGGTCCCGGGCCTGGTGCTGGAAGACTGGGTGAAATAATCCCGTAATAATTTCCGTGACGGAGACGACAGACATGAATGGGCTTTGTTGAATAAATCGAACTTTTGCTGAGTTGAAGGATCAGATCACGCATCCTCCCGACTGGATTTGCCCCTATATTTCCAGACACCTGTTATCACTTAATGGAGTGACCCCGAGCCCGTAGACAAATCTGCCCTATAGTTTGAGCATAGGAGGAGTCTATGGGCACATCACGTTTTACCCCTGAATTTAAGGAAGAGGCCGTCCGCCAGATCACCGAGCGGGGCTATTCTATTGCTGAAGTATCTGAACGGCTCGGCGTGTCGGCGCACAGCCTATATAAATGGCTCCGGGCTGTTAAGCCTGACAACAGTGGACAGCAGGCACAGGATTTACTGGATGCCAGAACAGAAATTCTCAGGCTGAAAGCACAGCTTAAACGCACTGAGGAAGAGCGGGATATTCTGAAAAAGGCAGCGCGGTACTTTGCAAGGGAGCCCGACTGAAGTATCGCGTTATCAACGATCACCGTGAAATCTGGTCGATCGTTACAATGTGTCGGGTCCTTAAGGTTGCCCGTGCCGGATTTTATGTCTGGCTCCATAACCCTGTATCTGCCGGAGAAAAGGATAACCAGCGACTGCTGGAACTCATCCGCGACTCCTATACGCTGAGTGGTGGAGTTTACGGTTATCGCAGGGTTCATGGCGATCTTCGCGAAATTGGCGAAGTGTGCAGCAGAAACCGGGTTGCCAAAATCATGAGGAAAAACAGGATTCAGGCTATACATGGTTATAAAGTGCCACGCGGGAGCCGGGGACGACCGTCACTGATAGCGCCTAATCACGTGCGGCGTGAATTTACTGTAGTGAAGCCCAATCAGGTGTGGGTCACCGACATCACCTACATCCGCACCTGGCAGGGCTGGCTGTACCTGGCAGTGGTTATCGATCTTTTTGCCCGTAATGTGGTGGGCTGGTCGATGAAGCCGACACTGTCGCGCGAGCTGGCACTGGATGCGCTGCTGATGGGGTCGTTTGCGGGAGAGGGCGAAATCCTACGCTAAGGCTTTGGCCAACGATATTCTCCGGTAAGATTGATGTGTTCCCAGGGGATAGGAGAAGTCGCTTGATATCTAGTATGACGTCTGTCGCACCTGCTTGATCGCGGCCGCGATAGCTAGATCGCGTTGCTCCTCTTCTCCATCCGCGTTCCAAGCTGCGGAAAGGCACCCATAAGCGTACGCCTGGTCGAGCAGGCGACGCGGATCGACGTCCAGCGCACGAGAGAATGCGTCCGCCATCTGTGCAATGCGTCTAGGATCGAGACAAAGGTCGTCTCTGTCAGCCGGATCGTAGAACATATTGGCGGCGCCAAAGCCCACTTCACCGACCAGACCGACGGGATCTATCACCAGCCAGCCGCGACTGGAGAACATGATGTTTTCATGATGCAGATCGCCATGTAGCCCACGCAGTTCCGAGGCATTGCTCATCATTTGATCGGCTATAATCGCCGCGTGGACGTAGTCAGTTTGACAACCTGCGTTTTGATCATCGCGCGCCCGCTGAAACAAAGCTGCAAAGCGATCCCGGATCGGGAGAAGGGCAGAAGGCAGGGGTTCCTCAGATGCGGCATACAGCTTCGCCATTAGTTCCGCTGCAATTTCGGTCGCCTGGTAGTCGCCGTGCTCGGCAACGATGTGAGAGAGCATTCGCTCCCCGGCATATTCGAGCAACATCAGATTGTTCTCACGACCGAGCAACCGGACTGCTCCCCTCCCATTGCGCCATACCAGATAGTCGGCCCCGCGCAGTTCATCAGCAATGTCTTCTATAGGTTTCAATCCCTTGACGATTGCAGGAGTCCCGTCTGGCAATGAAACTTTCCAAACGAGGCTGGAAAAGGTGTCCGCAATGAGAACAGGTTGCGAAACGTGCCAATGAGCAGGAAAAACAGGCGGCATGAACATCAACCCCAAGTCAGAGGGTCCAATCGCAGATAGAAGGCAAGGCGTTCGCGGTCGGGGGCTTCGATCCCCAATACATTGAATAGGACAGCGAAGGCGCGCTCTGCTTCATCTGGCGCTGCCCAGTTCTCTTCGGCGTTAGCAATCATGAGTGCCAAATCGGCATAGCGATCTGCTGTTCCGAGCCGCCCAAGGTCGATCAGACCCGTGCATTGAAGAGTTTTAGGGTCCACCATGAAGTTCGGCATGCAGGGATCACCATGGCAAACAACCATATCGTCGCTATCAATCGCGGAAAAAGGCGTAGTGCGCGAAGCGAACGAAGCTTTTTGCCGTCGATTGCATAGCTTTGTTAACCCTTTTTCCAAATTTGATAGCAATAGTTAATGTTTGAAGTAAAGTGTTGCTCAAAAACAACTTCGAAGGTATTTGGAATACTCGGGAAGAAAACATCCCCCTCTGGCTCGATGTCGATCGTCGATAAGTGGAGCGTAGAGGCCATGGGTAATGTTTCTCGGTAAATTTCTCCGCCACCAGACACTATAACGTGACCGGTGAATTCAGCTAGCCTGTCCATGGCCTCTTCGATTGACTGAAATACAACTACATTGTCATCATTTGATGTCCAACCTGAGCGGGTAACGACCGCGTATTTCCTATTGGGGAGTGCGCCCATAGATTCAAACGTCTTGCGACCCACCAGAAGCCACTGATTGTAGGTCAATGCTTTAAAAAGTAGCTGCTCCCCTTTCGCGGACCAGGGTATGTCTGGACCGCAACCAATCACGCCGTTTTTCGCTTTCGCAGCTATCAATGATACTTTCAAGGTTCTCATCCTGGGTTAACGGTGCGCTCTTGGTCGAGCCGCACCGGTAGCTCTCGTTCGACACGAGCCAAAAGATCGAGCTGCGGCGTACTCTTGTCCTCGTCCGGTAAGAAGTCGGGATTGACGGCATTGCGGGACACCACATCAACGGCGCGTCCGAACATTCGCGACAGCCTGCGCTCAAACGGACATTGATCAACCGATAGGCTGTGAACAGCGCCAAGTTGCTGCCCCATTGACGGCCACGCTTTGAGCAAATCCGCTCCAGACAGATCAGCCGCCGGTACTCCCGGAATTGCCGTTATCACCAAGCATGCACCCTCCTGTTCCTCCTGCCAGTTGATGACCTCGGGGCAAGCCACACCTCGACCTTTGAGCCAAATGAGGCGGTCACGCTCTCCAGCGAGCTCACCGCGGCGGGAAGCAGGTGCGATTTTCGCGAAGGCATGCCCGTCACCACGTCGAAAAACAAAATCACCAGATTCTCCGCCTCTGACAGGCAACCAGTCAGAATGCGATTCACCAAAAAAAATATTAGTTCGATTCAATGGAGGTTCCTTCAGTTTTCTGATGAAGCGCGAATATAGAGAAATATCCCGAATGTGCAGTTAACGAATTCTTGCGGTTTCTTTCAGCGCCGCCAATACCGCCAGCCCGTCGCGCAAGGGGCGCGGCTCGTGTGTGCGGATGAAGTCAGCTCCACCTGCGGCGGCGGCAAGCTCTGCAGCGAGTGTCGCGGCCCCGACATCCCCCGGACCACGGCCTGTGAGCGCGCGCAGAAAGGATTTGCGCGAAACAGACAGAAGCACCGGCAAATCGAAGCGCAGCCGCAATTCATCGAACCGCGCCAGCACCGAGAGCGAGGTTTCGGGAGCAGCCCCCAGAAAAAACCCCATGCCGGGATCAAGGACAAGGCGGTTGCGTTTGATACCGGCACCCGTCAGCGCCGCGATGCGCGCGTCAAAGAACGCCGCAATGTGATCCATGATGTCGCCAGCGGGTGCCTCGCGCCGATCTGCCTGCCCGTCTTGCACCGAATGCATAACGACGAGTTTGGCAGATGATTTCGCCAATTGCGGATAGAACGCAGCGTCTGGAAAACCGCGAATATCATTGAGATAGGCCACACCACGCGACAAGGCATAGGCTTGCGTCGCGGGTTGATAACTGTCGAGCGAGACGGGAATGCCATCTGCCTTGAGCGCGTCCAGCACCGGCGCGATACGCGCGATTTCTGTGTCGGACGAAACAGGCGCGGCGTCGGGATTGCTGGATGCCGGACCGAGGTCGATCACATCTGCCCCCTCGGCCATCAGCTTACGCGCCTGCGCAATGGCTGCGTCTGGCGCCAGATACCGGCCTCCATCGGAGAAACTGTCCGAGGTTATGTTGACGATGCCGAAAATGATGAGCGATTTATTCATGGGGGCTTCTATAATAATAATAATCGAGCATGAGTCTCATACGGATGCTCGGGTCGAAAGGGAATCCCCAGGCGAGTAACCTGTTTGCGGTGATCCGTTTCATGATGATGTATCTGTAGCATTTTGGAAATAAATATATCATCTCTCAATAAGTAGATATATTTATCTTTTTTGCTTCTTTGGTGCTGCAAGTCACCAATACGAGGGAAACCTGTTACGGAGCGGTTTAACCGTAATCAACAGTGACTGGTGTCATGTTCGGAAGATTAATTGATAGTGGGGAGCCCGCAGAATTCGGAAAAAATCGTACGCTAAGGTTTTCCGGGCATCCGTAAGGGCCGAAACTTCCCGTCTTCCAGTCTGCGGCTCTGCCGCCAGACGTAATCGCCGGTTAGGTTGATGTGCTCCCAGCCCAGCGGCGACAGGAATTGCAGCAGCTCGCCGTCCACCGGCTTGCCGGCCTCGACCAACCCCTGGGTGGCGCGTTCCAGGTACACCGTGTTCCACAGCACGATAGCCGCCGTCACCAGGTTGAGGCCGCTGGCCCGGTAGCGCTGCTGCTCGAAGCTCCGATCCCTGATTTCCCCAAGGCGGTTGAAGAACACCGCCCTGGCCAGCGAGTTGCGCGCCTCACCTTTGTTCAGGCCGGCATGCACGCGGCGGCGCAGTTCAACACTTTGCAGCCAGTCCAGGATGAACAGCGTGCGCTCGATCCGGCCCAGCTCGCGCAGGGCCACGGCCAGTCCGTTCTGGCGCGGGTAGCTGCCGAGCTTGCGCAGCATCAGCGAGGCGGTGACGGTGCCCTGCTTGATCGAGCTGGCCAGGCGCAGGATGTCGTCCCAGTGGGCACGCACGTGCTTGATGTTCAGGGTGCCGCCGATCAGCGGGCGCAACGTCGGGTAGGCTTGCACGCCCTGCGGCACGTACAGCTTGGTTTCGCCGAGGTCGCGGATGCGCGGCGCGAAGCGGAAGCCTAGCAGGTGCATCAGGGCAAAGACGTGATCGGTGAAGCCGGCCGTGTCGGTGTAGTGCTCCTCGATCCGCAGGTCGGACTCGTGGTACAGCAGGCCGTCGAGCACATAGGTGGAATCGCGGACGCCGACATTCACCACGCGGGTGCTGAACGGCGCGTACTGGTCGGAGATATGGGTATAGAACAGCCGTCCCGGCTCGCTACCGTACTTCGGGTTGACGTGCCCGGTGCTCTCGCCCCGGCCACCCGCGCGGAAGCGCTGGCCATCGGAGGATGAGGTCGTGCCGTCGCCCCAGTGGGCGGCAAAGGCGTGGCGATACTGGTGGTTGACCAGCTCGGCCAAGGCCGCCGAATAGGTTTCGTCGCGGATGTGCCAGGCTTGCAGCCAGGACAGCTTGGCGTAGGTCAGGCCGGGGCTCGACTCGGCCATCTTGGTCAGCCCGAGGTTGATCGCATCACCGAGGATTGCGGACAGCAGCAACGTCCTGTCTTTGGCCTCGGCCCCGTCCTTCAAGTGGGTGAAGTGGCGGCTGAAGCCCGTCCAGTCGTCCACGTCCATCAGCAGTTCGGTGATCTTGATGCGCGGCAGTAACTGGCTGGTTTGGTCGATCAGCGCCTGCGCCCGATCCGGCACCGCCGCATCCAGCGGGGTGATTTTCAGCCCTGACTCGGTGAGGATGGCATCGGGCAGCTCGTTGTCCTTGGCCAGGCGGGTGACGGTGGCCAACTGCTCGTCCAGCAGCTGCAAACGCTCTTCCAGGTACTGGTCGCTGTTCGGGTTGATCGCCAGGGGCAGGGCCTGCTCGCGCTTGAGTGCGGCGAACTTCTCGGCCGGCAGCAGGTAGTCGTCGAAGTCGCGGAACTGCCGCGAGCCCTTGACCCAGATGTCGCCGGAGCGCAGGGCGTTCTTCAGCTCGGACAGGGCGCAGATTTCGTAGAATTTCCGGTCGAGGCCTTCCGGGGTGATCACCAGCGGCTTCCAGCGCGGCTTGATGAAGGCCGTGGGTGCATCGGCCGGCACCTTGCGCAGGTTGTCGGCGTTCATCTCACGCAGGGTCTGCACGGCTGCCAGCACGCCTTGCGCGGCCGGCCCGTGCTGTTCCCCAACTTTTCGCTCGGCGAAGAGTATGAACATGCGCCGCCGGCGACGAATCGCCAAATCTCACCGTATCTCCCGAGCGGACGATTTCGCACCGGTCTGCCCGTCGAAGGGCTTGCGATCGAACGGGGCGACCTTTTCTATGCATGTCCGCGAGCCAGCGTCTTTTATGGCACGGCGCTCGACGCCGACCTTCGGACGCGCGGCGTAAGCACGCTTGTCATGGCCGGGATAAGCACCACCGGCGTTGTTCTTTCAAGCGTCGCCTGGGCTAGTGATGCGGACTACGACGTGCGTTTGGTCCAGGACTGCTGCTACGACCCGGATCGGGATGCCCACGAAGCTCTGTTGCGTTCCGGGTTCGGCGGACGTGTACAGGTCGTGTAATTTTCGGGCCTCGCATGATCGCGGCCATAGCCGCAGGTGGATTGGTGCGAGGCAGGGCCAGTCCAAGTCAGGGTGCGGTCATCGCGGCGCCTGCAACTCTCAAAAACCCATCGCCGTAGCGGAGGTCTTGTAATCGCATGTCATTACGCACGCCCGATTTATTGTTCACAGCGATAGCACCTGCCATTTGGGGCAGCACCTACATTGTCACCACCCAATACCTGCCGAACTTCTCACCGATGACGGTCGCGATGCTGCGGGCGTTGCCGGCGGGTTTATTGCTCGTGATGATCGTCCGACAGATTCCAACGGGAATCTGGTGGATGCGCATCTTCATCCTCGGCGCACTTAATATTTCGCTATTCTGGAGCTTGTTGTTTATTTCGGTCTACCGCCTGCCGGGCGGGGTCGCGGCGACGGTAGGCGCTGTGCAGCCGCTGATGGTCGTGTTCATCTCTGCCGCTCTGCTAGGTAGCCCGATACGATTGATGGCGGTCCTGGGGGCTATTTGCGGAACTGCGGGCGTGGCGCTGTTGGTGTTGACACCAAACGCAGCGCTAGATCCTGTCGGCGTCGCAGCGGGCCTGGCGGGGGCGGTTTCCATGGCGTTCGGAACCGTGCTGACCCGCAAGTGGCAACCTCCCGTGCCTCTGCTCACCTTTACCGCCTGGCAACTGGCGGCCGGAGGACTTCTGCTCGTTCCAGTAGCTTTAGTGTTTGATCCGCCAATCCCGATGCCTACAGGAACCAATGTTCTCGGCCTGGCGTGGCTCGGCCTGATCGGAGCGGGTTTAACCTACTTCCTTTGGTTCCGGGGGATCTCGCGACTCGAACCTACAGTTGTTTCCTTACTGGGCTTTCTCAGCCCGGGGACCGCCGTGTTGCTAGGATGGTTGTTCTTGGATCAGACGCTGAGTGCGCTTCAAATCATCGGCGTCCTGCTCGTGATCGGGAGTATCTGGCTGGGCCAACGTTCCAACCGCACTCCTAGGGCGCGTATAGCTTGCCGGAAGTCGCCTTGACCCGCATGGCATAGGCCTATCGTTTCCACGATCAGCGATCGGCTCGTTGCCCTGCGCCGCTCCAAAGCCCGCGACGCAGCGCCGGCAGGCAGAGCAAGTAGAGGGCAGCGCCTGCAATCCATGCCCACCCGTTCCACGTTGTTATAGAAGCCGCATAGATCGCCGTGAAGAGGAGGGGTCCGACGATCGAGGTCAGGCTGGTGAGCGCCGCCAGTGAGCCTTGCAGCTGCCCCTGACGTTCCTCATCCACCTGCCTGGACAACATTGCTTGCAGCGCCGGCATTCCGATGCCACCCGAAGCAAGCAGGACCATGATCGGGAACGCCATCCATCCCCGTGTCGCGAAGGCAAGCAGGATGTAGCCTGTGCCGTCGGCAATCATTCCGAGCATGAGTGCCCGCCTTTCGCCGAGCCGGGCGGCTACAGGGCCGGTGATCATTGCCTGGGCGAGTGAATGCAGAATGCCAAATGCGGCAAGCGAAATGCCGATCGTGGTCGCGTCCCAGTGAAAGCGATCCTCGCCGAAAATGACCCAAAGCGCGGCCGGCACCTGTCCGACAAGTTGCATGATGAAGAAGACCGCCATCAGGGCGGCGACGACGGTCATGCCCCGGGCCCACCGGAACGAAGCGAGCGGGTTGAGAGCCTCCCGGCGTAACGGCCGGCGTTCGCCTTTGTGCGACTCCGGCAAAAGGAAACAGCCCGTCAGGAAATTGAGGCCGTTCAAGGCTGCCGCGGCGAAGAACGGAGCGTGGGGGGAGAAACCGCCCATCAGCCCACCGAGCACAGGTCCCGCGACCATCCCGAACCCGAAACAGGCGCTCATGAAGCCGAAGTGCCGCGCGCGCTCATCGCCATCAGTGATATCGGCAATATAAGCGCCGGCTACCGCCCCAGTCGCCCCGGTGATGCCGGCCACGATCCGCCCGATATAGAGAACCCAAAGGAAAGGCGCCGTCGCCATGATGGCGTAGTCGACAGCAGCGCCGGCCAGCGAGACGAGCAAGACCGGCCGCCGCCCGAAACGATCCGACAGCGCGCCCAGCACAGGTGCGCAGGCAAATTGCATCAACGCATACAGCGCCAGCAGAATGCCATAGTGGGCGGTGACGTCGTTCGAGTGAACCAGATCGCGCAGGAGGCCCGGCAGCACCGGCATAATCAGGCCGATGCCGACAGCGTCGAGCGCGACAGTGCTCAGAATTACGATCAGGGGTCTGTTGGGTTTCACGTCTGGCCTCCGGACCAGCCTCCGCTGGTCCGATTGAACGCGCGGATTCTTTATCACTGATAAGTTGGTGGACATATTATGTTTATCAGTGATAAAGTGTCAAGCATGACAAAGTTGCAGCCGAATACAGTGATCCGTGCCGCCCTGGACCTGTTGAACGAGGTCGGCGTAGACGGTCTGACGACACGCAAACTGGCGGAACGGTTGGGGGTTCAGCAGCCGGCGCTTTACTGGCACTTCAGGAACAAGCGGGCGCTGCTCGACGCACTGGCCGAAGCCATGCTGGCGGAGAATCATACGCATTCGGTGCCGAGAGCCGACGACGACTGGCGCTCATTTCTGATCGGGAATGCCCGCAGCTTCAGGCAGGCGCTGCTCGCCTACCGCGATGGCGCGCGCATCCATGCCGGCACGCGACCGGGCGCACCGCAGATGGAAACGGCCGACGCGCAGCTTCGCTTCCTCTGCGAGGCGGGTTTTTCGGCCGGGGACGCCGTCAATGCGCTGATGACAATCAGCTACTTCACTGTTGGGGCCGTGCTTGAGGAGCAGGCCGGCGACAGCGATGCCGGCGAGCGCGGCGGCACCGTTGAACAGGCTCCGCTCTCGCCGCTGTTGCGGGCCGCGATAGACGCCTTCGACGAAGCCGGTCCGGACGCAGCGTTCGAGCAGGGACTCGCGGTGATTGTCGATGGATTGGCGAAAAGGAGGCTCGTTGTCAGGAACGTTGAAGGACCGAGAAAGGGTGACGATTGATCAGGACCGCTGCCGGAGCGCAACCGGGGTCTGACGCTCAGTGGAACGAAAACTCACGTTAAGGGATTTTGGTCATGAGATTATCAAAAAGGATCTTCACCTAGATCCTTTTAAATTAAAAATGAAGTTTTAAATCAATCTAAAGTATATATGAGTAAACTTGGTCTGACAGTTACCAATGCTTAATCAGTGAGGCACCTATCTCAGCGATCTGTCTATTTCGTTCATCCATAGTTGCCTGACTCCCCGTCGTGTAGATAACTACGATACGGGAGGGCTTACCATCTGGCCCCAGTGCTGCAATGATACCGCGAGACCCACGCTCACCGGCTCCAGATTTATCAGCAATAAACCAGCCAGCCGGAAGGGCCGAGCGCAGAAGTGGTCCTGCAACTTTATCCGCCTCCATCCAGTCTATTAATTGTTGCCGGGAAGCTAGAGTAAGTAGTTCGCCAGTTAATAGTTTGCGCAACGTTGTTGCCATTGCTGCAGGCATCGTGGTGTCACGCTCGTCGTTTGGTATGGCTTCATTCAGCTCCGGTTCCCAACGATCAAGGCGAGTTACATGATCCCCCATGTTGTGCAAAAAAGCGGTTAGCTCCTTCGGTCCTCCGATCGTTGTCAGAAGTAAGTTGGCAGCAGTGTTATCACTCATGGTTATGGCAGCACTGCATAATTCTCTTACTGTCATGCCATCCGTAAGATGCTTTTCTGTGACTGGTGAGTACTCAACCAAGTCATTCTGAGAATAGTGTATGCGGCGACCGAGTTGCTCTTGCCCGGCGTCAACACGGGATAATACCGCACCACATAGCAGAACTTTAAAAGTGCTCATCATTGGAAAACGTTCTTCGGGGCGAAAACTCTCAAGGATCTTACCGCTGTTGAGATCCAGTTCGATGTAACCCACTCGTGCACCCAACTGATCTTCAGCATCTTTTACTTTCACCAGCGTTTCTGGGTGAGCAAAAACAGGAAGGCAAAATGCCGCAAAAAAGGGAATAAGGGCGACACGAAAATGTTGAATACTCATACTCTTCCTTTTTCAATATTATTGAAGCATTTACCAGGGTTATTGTCTCATGAGCGGATACATATTTGAATGTATTTAGAAAAATAAACAAATAGGGGTTCCGCGCACATTTCCCCGAAAAGTGCCACCTGACGTCTAAGAAACCATTATTATCATGACATTAACCTATAAAAATAGGCGTATCACGAGGCCCTTTCGTCTTCAAGAATTTTATAAACCGTGGAGCGGGCAATACTGAGCTGATGAGCAATTTCCGTTGCACCAGTGCCCTTCTGATGAAGCGTCAGCACGACGTTCCTGTCCACGGTACGCCTGCGGCCAAATTTGATTCCTTTCAGCTTTGCTTCCTGTCGGCCCTCATTCGTGCGTTCTAGGATCCTCCGGCGTTCAGCCTGTGCCACAGCCGACAGGATGGTGACCACCATTTGCCCCATATCACCGTCGGTACTGATCCCGTCATCAATGAACCGGACTGCCACGCCCTGAGCGTCAAATTCCTTTATCAGTTGGATCATATCGGCAGTGTCGCGGCCAAGACGGTCGAGCTTCTTAACCAGAATGACATCACCTTCCTCCACCTTCATCCTCAGCAAATCCAGCCCTTCCCGGTCTGTTGAACTGCCGGATGCCTTATCGGTAAATATACGGTTTGCTTTCACACCTGCGTCTTTGAGTGCTCTGACCTGAAGATCAAGAGACTGCTGACTGGTTGAGACCCGAGCGTAACCAAAAAGTCGCATAAAAATGTACCTTAAATCGAATATCGGACAACTCATGTCTATTATTACAAATTTACGATTTAATAGACATATTAATGTAACAGTTTTACGATGTCCGATAATTTATAACATTTCGTACGGTTGGAAAAATGTTACTAAATGCCCGTCAGGCAGGGAGGCCGATATGCCCGTTGACTTTCTGACCACTGAGCAGACTGAAAGCTATGGCAGATTCACCGGTGAACCGGATGAGCTTCAGCTGGCACGATATTTTCACCTTGATGAAGCAGACAAGGAATTTATCGGAAAAAGCAGAGGTGATCACAACCGTCTGGGCATTGCCCTGCAAATTGGATGTGTCCGTTTTCTGGGCACCTTCCTCACCGATATGAATCATATTCCTTCCGGCGTCCGGCATTTTACCGCCAGACAGCTCGGGATTCGTGATATCACCGTTCTTGCAGAATACGGTCAGAGGGAAAATACCCGCCGTGAGCATGCAGCGCTGATACGTCAGCACTATCAGTATCGTGAATTTGCCTGGCCCTGGACATTTCGCCTTACCCGTCTTTTATATACCCGGAGCTGGATAAGCAACGAACGTCCTGGCCTGCTTTTCGATCTGGCGACAGGGTGGCTTATGCAACATCGTATTATTCTCCCCGGAGCCACTACGCTGACCCGGTTGATTTCAGAGGTAAGGGAAAAGGCGACGTTGCGCCTGTGGAACAAACTGGCACTGATACCGTCAGCCGAACAGCGTTCACAGCTGGAGATGCTGCTGGGGCCAACTGATTGCAGCCGCCTGTCTTTACTGGAATCACTGAAAAAGGGCCCTGTGACCATCAGTGGTCCGGCGTTTAATGAAGCAATTGAACGCTGGAAAACTCTGAACGATTTTGGCCTGCATGCTGAAAACCTGAGTACACTCCCGGCTGTGCGCCTGAAAAATCTCGCACGTTATGCTGGTATGACTTCGGTGTTCAATATTGCCAGGATGTCACCGCAGAAAAGGATGGCGGTTCTGGTTGCCTTTGTCCTTGCATGGGAAACGCTGGCGCTGGATGATGCATTGGACGTTCTGGACGCCATGCTGGCCGTTATCATCCGTGACGCCAGAAAGATTGGGCAGAAAAAACGGCTCCGCTCGCTGAAGGATCTGGATAAATCTGCATTGGCGCTCGCCAGCGCATGTTCGTACCTGCTGAAAGAAGAAACACCGGACGAATCGATTCGTGCTGAGGTGTTCAGCTACATCCCAAGGCAAAAGCTGGCTGAAATCATCACGCTTGTCCGTGAAATTGCCCGGCCCTCAGACGATAATTTTCATGAAGAAATGGTGGAGCAGTACGGGCGCGTTCGTCGTTTCCTGCCCCATCTGCTGAATACCGTTAAATTTTCATCCGCACCTGCCGGGGTTACCACTCTGAATGCCTGTGACTACCTCAGCCGGGAGTTCAGCTCACGGCGGCAGTTTTTTGACGACGCACCAACGGAAATTATCAGTCGGTCATGGAAACGGCTGGTGATTAACAAGGAAAAACATATCACCCGCAGGGGATACACGCTCTGCTTTCTCAGTAAACTGCAGGATAGTCTGAGGCGGAGGGATGTCTACGTTACCGGCAGTAACCGGTGGGGAGATCCTCGTGCAAGATTACTACAGGGTGCTGACTGGCAGGCAAACCGGATTAAGGTTTATCGTTCTTTGGGGCACCCGACAGACCCGCAGGAAGCAATAAAATCTCTGGGTCATCAGCTTGATAGTCGTTACAGACAGGTTGCTGCACGTCTTTGCGAAAATGAGGCTGTCGAACTCGATGTTTCTGGCCCGAAGCCCCGGTTGACAATTTCTCCCCTCGCCAGTCTTGATGAGCCGGACAGTCTGAAACGACTGAGCAAAATGATCAGTGATCTACTCCCTCCGGTGGATTTAACGGAGTTGCTGCTCGAAATTAACGCCCATACCGGATTTGCTGATGAGTTTTTCCATGCTAGTGAAGCCAGTGCCAGAGTTGATGATCTGCCCGTCAGCATCAGCGCCGTGCTGATGGCTGAAGCCTGCAATATCGGTCTGGAACCACTGATCAGATCAAATGTTCCTGCACTGACCCGACACCGGCTGAACTGGACAAAAGCGAACTATCTGCGGGCTGAAACTATCACCAGCGCTAATGCCAGACTGGTTGATTTTCAGGCAACGCTGCCACTGGCACAGATATGGGGTGGAGGAGAAGTGGCATCTGCAGATGGAATGCGCTTTGTTACGCCAGTCAGAACAATCAATGCCGGACCGAACCGCAAATACTTTGGTAATAACAGAGGGATCACCTGGTACAACTTTGTGTCCGATCAGTATTCCGGCTTTCATGGCATCGTTATACCGGGGACGCTGAGGGACTCTATCTTTGTGCTGGAAGGTCTTCTGGAACAGGAGACCGGGCTGAATCCAACCGAAATTATGACCGATACAGCAGGTGCCAGCGAACTTGTCTTTGGCCTTTTCTGGCTGCTGGGATACCAGTTTTCTCCACGCCTGGCTGATGCCGGTGCTTCGGTTTTCTGGCGAATGGACCATGATGCCGACTATGGCGTGCTGAATGATATTGCCAGAGGGCAATCAGATCCCCGAAAAATAGTCCTTCAGTGGGACGAAATGATCCGGACCGCTGGCTCCCTGAAGCTGGGCAAAGTACAGGTTTCAGTGCTGGTCCGTTCATTGCTGAAAAGTGAACGTCCTTCCGGACTGACTCAGGCAATCATTGAAGTGGGGCGCATCAACAAAACGCTGTATCTGCTTAATTATATTGATGATGAAGATTACCGCCGGCGCATTCTGACCCAGCTTAATCGGGGAGAAAGTCGCCATGCCGTTGCCAGAGCCATCTGTCACGGTCAAAAAGGTGAGATAAGAAAACGATATACCGACGGTCAGGAAGATCAACTGGGCACACTGGGGCTGGTCACTAACGCCGTCGTGTTATGGAACACTATTTATATGCAGGCAGCCCTGGATCATCTCCGGGCGCAGGGTGAAACACTGAATGATGAAGATATCGCACGCCTCTCCCCGCTTTGCCACGGACATATCAATATGCTCGGCCATTATTCCTTCACGCTGGCAGAACTGGTGACCAAAGGACATCTGAGACCATTAAAAGAGGCGTCAGAGGCAGAAAACGTTGCTTAACGTGAGTTTTCGTTCCACTGAGCGTCAGACCCCTTCAGCGACAGGTCTGCACAGATGATTTCATGTGTGTTGCTGTCAACTGCCAGATGCAACTTTCGCCATATACGACGGCGTTCCTGGCCATGCTTTTTGACTTTCCACTCGCCTTCACCAAAGACCTTCAGCCCGGTGGAATCAATCACCAGATGCGCGATTTCACCCCGGGTGAACGTTTTGAAACTGACGTTAACCGACTTTGCCCGCCTGCTGACACAGCTGTAATCCGGGCAGCGTAGCGGAACGTTCATCAGAGAAAAAATGGAATCAATAAAGCCCTGCGCAGCGCGCAGGGTCAGCCTGAATACGCGTTTAATGACCAGCACAGTCGTGATGGCAAGGTCAGAATAGCGCTGAGGTCTGCCTCGTGAAGAAGGTGTTGCTGACTCATACCAGGCCTGAATAGCTTCATCATCCAGCCAGAAAGTTATGGAGCCACGGTTGATGAGGGCTTTATTGTAGGTGGGCCAGTTGGTTATTTTGAACTTTTGCTTTGCCACGGAACGGTCTGCGTTGTCGGGAAGATGCGTGATCTGATCCTTCAACTCAGCAAAAGTTCGATTTATTCAACAAAGCCCATTCAGTCCTCAATTTGTGCATTTTTTAAACGAAAAAAGGGTGTCTAATACGGTGAAATCATAGTATTACCAAAGTAATAAATAAAAAGTTATTTAAATCAGTAATTTAGATTTGATTTGTAATACCTGGGTAATACCGCAGCATGGCTAAATTTTGTTTTTTTTCTTTTAAATCAGTGCAATAGCGTGATTTATCACGCTGCGTTAGGTGTATAGCAGGTTAAGGGATAAAAAATCATCTTTTTTTGGTAGGGCGATCTCCGTAGGTTAAGGGGCATTTGGCTAAAAAGCGTCCTATTCTTTGATGGTCATGCTTGCATGACCATCTGAGCAACCAAAAACTACAGATAAACTACAGATAAACTACAAAAAACGTTTTGCCTTAGTGTTGTAAGACTACAAATAGACTACAATAAAACTACAAATAAACTACAAAAAACGTGACAGACTACAAATAGACTACAATAAAACTACAGATAAACTACAAAACTCGATTGACCCCTTCTTACGAGTGTTGTAGAGTCATTTTCATACAACGGAGGGGGTTATGAATAAACCAGCAGATCTGAAACCCCGCAACTTATCGGCTGCTGTCAGATTGCGCCTAAATGAAATCGAGAACTGGCTGGACAGAGGGCTAACGCGGCATGAAATTGCTGAAATCCTCGACAGCGAATACAGCTTTTCGGTAACAGCCAAAGGGCTTGAGATGGCACTGTATAGAACGCGGCAAAACCGAAAAAATGTATTGCACAATACGCATGATAAGAGTAGCGCGAAGGGTGCAGCGGAAAGTGTATTGCACAATACACAACCGTCTGAGCCTGAAGTGCAGGAAAGTAAAAAAGCAGAGAGTCCCGGCATTATTGATAAAGAATTCTTCAAGAAAATCGGTGAGAATTTCGACCCTAAGAAGTTCAACAAAAAATTCTGAGGTGATTTATGAAAGTAGCGGTAATTAATTACAGTGGCAGTGTTCGTAAAACCTTAATTTCATCTTACCTGTTAGCCCCGCGCGGCTTTGTTGAATAAATCAGATTTCGGGTAAGTCTCCCCCGTAGCGGGTTGTGTTTTCAGGCAATACGCACGCTTTCAGGCATACCTGCTTTCGTCATTTTGTTCAGCGCTCGTACCAGGGCCATAGCCTCTGCAACCTGACCATCGTAGTCACGCAGTGTCAGTGAACCTCCGAACAGCTGTTTTACCCGGTACATCGCCGTTTCCGCTATCGAGCGACGGTTGTAATCTGTTGTCCATTTCCACCGCGCATTACTCCCGGTCAGCCGCTGATTCGCAACAGCACGGTTACGGTCTGCATATTCACCGGGCCAGTAACCCGCGCCTTTTCGGGGCGGGATAAGCGCGCTGATTTTCTTACGCCGCAGTTCATCGTGACAGAGTTGGGTGTCGTAAGCGCCGTCTGCCGATGCTGCCCTGATTTTTCTGTGAGTCTGCCGGATAAGACCCGGGAAGGCTTCTGAGTCCGTCACATTGTTCAGCGACAGGTTTGCACAGATGATTTCATGTGTGTTGCTGTCAACTGCCAGATGCAACTTTCGCCATATACGACGGCGTTCCTGGCCATGCTTTTTGACTTTCCACTCGCCTTCACCAAAGACCTTCAGCCCGGTGGAATCAATCACCAGATGCGCGATTTCACCCCGGGTGAACGTTTTGAAACTGACGTTAACCGACTTTGCCCGCCTGCTGACACAGCTGTAATCCGGGCAGCGTAGCGGAACGTTCATCAGAGAAAAAATGGAATCAATAAAGCCCTGCGCAGCGCGCAGGGTCAGCCTGAATACGCGTTTAATGACCAGCACAGTCGTGATGGCAAGGTCAGAATAGCGCTGAGGTCTGCCTCGTGAAGAAGGTGTTGCTGACTCATACCAGGCCTGAATAGCTTCATCATCCAGCCAGAAAGTTATGGAGCCACGGTTGATGAGGGCTTTATTGTAGGTGGGCCAGTTGGTTATTTTGAACTTTTGCTTTGCCACGGAACGGTCTGCGTTGTCGGGAAGATGCGTGATCTGATCCTTCAACTCAGCAAAAGTTCGATTTATTCAACAAAGCCGTCTGTGTTGTAAAATGGCGCCGAAAGCCCGGCGTAGCCGGTTGCCGGGCTATAAATTCTGCCACCCTACCCCCTGCCCTGATTAGCCTTAACTCGCGAACAGCAATGAAGAAGTCAAAGTAATCCCTTTTAACCCCGGTGAGCGGGCTTTACGGCGTTTACGACGTAAAGGGCGTGATTTCCGGGGCCTAAGCGGCGGCAGCTTGCTGCTGACGCTTAGGGGGATGTTCATCAACTATTTCAGCGACACCAGGGAACTTAACACGGTAGCTGCAAAGCCCTAATCCCGCTCACCGCCACGCAGCTGCCGTACGTCCCCCACGGGGGTGCGCAGTGCTGCGCGCGGGAACGGCGGCCCGTCTGCGGGACGCGGCGCCGTACTGCGCGTTAGCGGCCGCACGCGGCCGGTTACGGGGGACACTCCGCCATACGACCAGCGACCCGCTGAGCTGCACAATCCACAGATAACACAAGCTACATACATGTCGATATGGGAATCGGCCCACCTTGCCGGGCGCCGGTGCCGTGTGGAAATCCGCCCACCTTGCCGCGCGCCGGTGCCGTGTGGGAATCCGCCCACCTTGCCG
>ERZ1026868.359-NODE-359-length-31128-cov-6.803366_pt1 | contig 31128 bp, 39 predicted proteins | sample MGYA00380164_ERZ1026868 | MGnify/ENA primary metagenome ERZ1026868 (study PRJEB33269, sample SAMEA4719800) | human gut metagenome | biome: human-associated habitat; feature: organic feature; material: feces | place: Cameroon | collected 2013-10 ...
TTTTGCTCCCTTTTGCTTCCTTTTGCCGTCTTTTGCTTCCTTATACTCTTGTTTAGTGCCAATTTGAGAAAAAAAAGAACGCCACTGTCTCACGACATAGGCGTTCAAAACGAAAAAAAACTCATAATGATTACTTCATATTCTCTAAGATACATTCCACCTCCTTGGGAAGATAATATTTGCGTCTCGTTGCTTGCAACTGTTTCTCCTCTCGCAACAAAGACAACCAACGCCTTAAGGTGTCGGTGCTTATTCCCAAGTATTCCGCAATCTCTGAGGCATAGCGGCACTTTTTGCAAAACTCTTTGTCTTCTGCTGACAACATCAGGTAAAGAGGTTTTTAAGTCTGCCCCAAAAAGTCCTCATCTCCACGAGAGTACGGAATAAATTGCGGTTCTCCAACGTTAATTCAGATGCCTTTTTTTCTGCAAGTATTTTTTCGGAGTTCACTTTGCGTATCTCAAAGTCTTTTTTTCCGAGAGCCTTGGAAATTATCAAATATTTATCCTCCAACTCACGAAAAGCCGATAGGCTATTTTTCTGTTTGTCGATTTCGTTTTGCATTGCGGCTACTCTTGCTTCCGAAGCTGCTACCTGTGTGGCGTATTGTTGTCTTTCCTTCAGGAGAGCTGCGTTCTCGCTCTTTAAGTCTTCGTTCTGTGAGGCTAAGCGTTCATTCTCGCAACTTATAATTGCAAGTTCATCTATCTGATGTAGGATATATTCCCCTACGTTAGAGAATTTTCCGCTTTCTTTCATCTTTTTTTTCAGGTGCAAAAACCTCTCCTCCGGTATTGCAAGCCTTGACATCTTGCCTGTGTTCATAATACTTTGTTTTTATTGGTTGGTAACTGTATTCCGGCTCCGTATATCTTTTTTCTGCCTGCCTGCGGGTCGTTGTACTCTGTCCTCACCATAGAGGCAAAGGTACTTTTATTTCCAATCCGTGGCGGCAAATCGTCTCAAAATGAGAGAAAATAAATAGGTCAGGCGGGTAATTATTGTTTGTTTTTTGCTGCGTTTTTTGCAAGAATAAGAGTTGCGGTACGGTTCTAATACATTGGCACGCTTCCATATTCGTAATAAATGACACGCTTACTCTTGCTCCATTGTCAAATATTATATTCGCAGGAGCGAACCATACACTCGCCCCATGTTTAACAAGCCCCAAAGCGGTTTTCGCATGAGCAAACAAAAAGTAGCGAATGTGTTTGTCATTGTAGAACTTTATTATCTCCGCCATCTTTGAGAAAGGGGGATTGTCTATGACGACTGTATGAGCATCGTATTTTTCGGCTGCTTCCTTATAGTTTCCATTCGGATAGAACGGGCGTTCGATTGTACAATTTTCGAGTGAAAAGAACTCCACAACGTAATTTTTCACTCTGTCGTACACCTTTGGCGGCGTCAAACATTCGTCCGTGGTGTGCTTTCGCTCGAACTTCTTAATCCACTCGAAGTATTCGTCTGAAGTCATAAGGTTATTTTTTTATGGTAATACGGGTTTTTCTTAGACTTGCTTTTGATTTCTTTCATGGCTTTTTCCACAGTTTCCAAAGCTCCGTTAGCAGCAAGGATTTTTTCCCTGCCCTCTATTCCTGCAGTTGTATTTTTGAGTATCAATACAGGATTGAAAGCAAAAATCGCTTTCGGTAAATCTCTCAAACTATGAGCAGTAAAGAGTATGTCAATCATCAGTTGTTTGCGGTTTATCATCAGCTGCTTAAAGGACTTGGGAGGATTATTCCCGAGGTAGCCTCCGCAATCGTCCAAAACCAAAAGGCCATTATAAAACTTCTCTGATACTCTGCGAATTGTTTCTTTCTCTTCGTCAGGGAACATAACTATTTTTTTGCCACCGACATTGAAGTCGTTAAAGGTTTTAAGTTCTTCAAATTGTGTCCACTCGTTATCGTGCGAAGTGATTATGAGAACCTTTCCCCCTTTGCTGAGCTCATTTTTTACAAACTCATTAGCAAGATAGGTCTTTCCCGTGCCGTTCGTGCCTACGATACAAATAAGTTTTACTATTCTGCCTTTGCCGATGCTTGTTGGATTAAACATTGCCTTTTGTATTCTTTACGTTTGTCAACTGCTGTTATAAACTTAGGTCCGTATATCGATAATGTAGTGATTAACAATATTGTCTCGGGCTTCATCTTGACTTCCGGCTTATTTTTTAAGTAGATTTTCCAAGCATTGGTAAGTTGGCGTTTCTCGTCTTCGTCAAGTTTATATTCGTATTTATCGCTGTGCGTCCATGCTGCTGCTATATTGGGCAATAATACATCTAATATCCCTACTATAAGTTCAGGCAAGCCGTCAAGGTCTTGCATAAAGCCCTCCTCCTCGCTCTCTGCTTCTACTTCTTCGACATGTTCTTCTCCTATGTTTTCGCTGAATGCTTCGGGTTCCGGCGTTAGCACAGATTGCGGCGGGTTCGCTTCGAGTTTATCCTCTCGCAACTCCTCCATCAATTCGTCAAGGTCTTTATTGTACTCCAACATATTACAGGTTTTTTTTGATTGCTGCAATAATATCTTCGTAGCGATAGATGCCGCAATTTCCAACCATCTCGCCTGTTGTCTTGTCTTGTATCATCACTCGCACAAGTAAGTCGTTCTTCGTTGTGCTGATAACAAGCACACAGTCGAGCTCTTCTCTTACTTCTTGGCAGTCTTCGTTTGCGATAAAGTCTTCGAGGGTCTTCTCTTTTTTCTCGTTTATCAGTTTTATGATTTTTTCTTTCAATTCGGGTCTCTCCGCTTGCTTCAAGAGCTGCGGCAAAAACATACTCAAAAGGCTGCTATTCATTTTCGCCTCCTTTCTCTGCTTCTCTTGCCTCTACTTGGGCTTTTAATTCTCTAAGTGCGCTGCGGCTCGGGTGCGGGAAAAAATACATGTCTCCGTGGATAGTATAATTAACGAACATCGCTTTAAGGAGGGTTGCAGGTGTAACTGTTTTGCCTTTATTTCGCTCTTGTTCTTTCGCTGCAACATATTCTATCAAGGCGAGTTCAAGAGGAGTTAACGGGACTATTACGCTGTTCTGCGGAATAGTTTCCAGGCTTGCATCATTCGATTTCAGCTTTTCAATCTCCCGTTTATACTCCTCCAACTCTGCGTCCTTGGCGATACATTTATTTTTCAATTCCTCATTTTCTTGTTCGTATTCCTCAACGGCTTCCTCCGCCCCATCGCAACCTCTCTGCAAGATATTATATTTATCGTTGGCTTGCGAAAGCTCTTTTTCTTTTCGTGAAAGAGTAGTTTTCAATTCCACGATTTTTTGTTTCAACTCTTCGTTCTCTTGCTTTACATCATCATAACCCGCACGCAAAGAGTTATATTCTTCATCGTTAGCTTGACCGCCTTGCGTCTGCTCGGCAATCATGCGATTGAAGTACTCGCTTATCGTTATTTCATTCTCTTTGCACTGTTGCTTGATTATATTATATCGCTCCATGTCGATATTGGGAATATTGATAGCTTTTTTCATATCGTTTTTTGCTTATTTATTCTCTTCGATTACTGTCTTTGAGGGCGGAAAATCCTTGAAAATGGGGTCATCTTTCCCGAATGCGGAAAATGCGGTACCATTACAAGAAATAAACCACATCACCCCTCGGAAATTAGGTGTTGGATTGCGTTCCTCTCTCTTATATATATCCTCTATCAAGTCGCCAATGATAGCATGATATGTTGCATGGAAATTTTCATAATTACGTTCTTTCATCAGAAGAAGCAACCTATGTACATGCAAGAAATCTGCTCGCTTGCAGATTTTATAAAATTGCTTACGGTCGATTGTTATCGTGTCCATCGTTCAAGATTATTTCGCTGCAAAAAAACGAATATTTATTCGGTTGGCAAGCCTATTTCGCAACTTTTTTCTCACATTTGCCAATTTGTTGCTTTTTGTTGCCAGATATATAGTACAAGTGGCAACATGTAATATTGTGGTTTATAATGGCTTAGGAGAAAATGTTGCCATGTTGCCACTTATTTTGCGAAAACTTTTCTTTTTTTGCGTGTTTAGCTGTAAATAGCTGTAATAGTGCAATATAAAGGGAATTATATAGCTGTGAAAAAAAAGAAATTATAGAAAGCAAGTGGCAACATGGCAACATTATTTGCAACAACAAGAACGTCAATAATTTACTCCTTTTTTGAAGTGGCAACATTTATTCCGTACATCGGGGCTTTGGCTGCGATTTCTTTTTGTAAAAGTTCGTTTTCGTGCTTAGCGTAATGCAGGGTTTGTGCAGCTGTGGCGTGTCCTATGTGCATACGTACGGCATTAACGGAAAAAATATTTAGCAGGTCGGTTATTCCTGTATGTCTCAGTCCATATAATTTTGCCTCTTCGGAAATATTGAGTTCGTTTCTCATTATCTTCCATTGTTTTGAGGCGTAGTTTGATTTTAGCGGTTGGCTTGCTTGTGCAGGGAGGAAGTCAGTATGAAACAAATATGTAATAGGGCTAAGAGTTGCAAAGTCTATTCTATTAAGCCAATCTATAAATATAGGTTTCAAACTCTCTGCAATGAGTATGGAACGGGCTTTATGATTTTTTGTTTTTGTTGCGGGTATATTTATTGTAAGGCTTTCAGCGTCAAGGTCTTGTACTTGTAATCTTAAAATCTCACATGGTCGTATTCCCTCGATATATACGAGTTGCGTAAAAATAAAAAATGGCAAATTATCTTCGAGAAGATAGTTGCATATTTTGGTTTGTTCGTCCTGTGTCAGAATACGTTTGCTCTTTTCTTCTCCTACAAATAACGAAACTTTTTCAAACGGGTTTCTGTCGATATATCCGCAATCGATAGCATACTTATATATCATTCGCCAGAATTTTATAAAGTTGTTTGCTGTTTTTGCCTCCCATTCTCGCAGTGCCTTAATTCGCAATATGTACTTCTCTGCTTGCATTGTCGTTACCTCTTCTATTAAGGACGTAGGTAATATATCCGAATATTCAGGTCGCATCGTCTGCCTGATTGTCTCTAATCTATGTATATAGTTATAGTAACTCGCTCCGGTAATCTGTTTGGCATCTAATTTATCACCATTATATTGCTCGAACTCATCGAGAATATTTTGTATCGTTTTTTGGGGAGAATTAACCTCTTCCATTGTAACGCTATCTCTCGGAGTCCAGCCATTCCGCAGTTTTTTGATAAGCGGAATGCAGATATTTTCCTGCAACCAATAGTAGGCTTCTTTGTCGCTGGCGAATTTACGCCTGTAACGCTCCACTCGTATATCATGGCGGCGTAATTTACCGTTTTCGGCATAGTAAAATTCAATTCTCCAGCCTTTTTTTCTCATTTTAATCGCCGGCGTGCGGTACATCGGACAGAATAGTTTTGTTTTTTCTTGTGGCATTTTTTGCGGCATTTCGTTATTGAACTGTCATAAACGCTTGAAAATCAAAAAAGTTTAGAGAAAAAGCACAAAAACGGCGTTTTAATTTTTCTTTTCTTCGCTACTCTAACTTCTTGGAAATCAATATTGATTTTTTTCCGTAGTTTTCGCAAAAAGTTCGGTTTTGCGGCGTTTTTTGCGGCGTTTTGCGGCGTTAGTTTTTTCTTTCTGCCTTTTTTTCAGCCTTTTTCCTCTTCAAGCTATTTATTTTTGCAGCGACAAAGATAAGAAAAAAAATAAACAAGGCAAAAAAAAAGGACATGAAAGCAGAAGCAACCCAATTTCCGATATGGGAGAACTATCAAAAATTGACACCCAAGAACCAAAGGCGGTTCAAGGAGGAATTGATGGCAGGAATGGCGATTACCACAAGAACCCATATTTACAACGTTCTACACGCTCGTGTTACAATCTCTCCTATGATGGAAGAGTATATAACACGACTTTTTGAGAAATATTTTCGTCAACAAATAGAAAGCGTGCAATTATGAAGCCTACCGTTCTTAGCGATATAGAATACCTTATTCAACAGAAACAGCAAAAAGCCTTGTTCTTGGAACAAAACGGCAAAAATAGCTCTTCCGTCCAATATGAAATTCAGATATTACAAGGTTTCCTCACCTCATTCGAGAACCTTTTTAGCGATTTTTTCCGCTTGCAGTTCGCAAATCAGCGAATTGAAAAAGACTACAAGTGGAATAAGAAAGGCTATAAAATTGTAAGTGGTCTGATTGCAGCAAGGAAGTGGGCAGTTCTTACACACCAACCATTCGCATATATACTGCAGGAGATAGAGGCACAGCCTGAACGCTCCGTTGAGAGGTACCGAGATTTGCAAAATTGGTACCGAGAGGGCGACCGAGAATTGCGACAATTCGAGCAATGGTATTCTCCATTCGTGGGAGATAACGCCAAGACCTATAAGGAACTTTGCGAGCTTAACGGGTTCGACTATGAAAAGCGACTTAAAGTTTGGAAAGCTAAAACGGTAAAACGCCTGCAAGATTTGGAGAACCCAAAAAATAGAGTGCTAAAAGCAAGCATTACTATAAACGAACAAAACTTATAAAGTCATGATGTCGGAGAGTGAAAAAATACTACGGCAGAGGAATGATAACCCTCCAACCATGCTGAATGCAACTAAAATCCAAGACAAAAATAACGTCTTCCTTAATATGGCGAACTATATTTCCGAGAGAATGGATTTGCGGTACAACTCTGTCCGACTTATGACCGAATACCGAAGAAGAGGAAGCAACGGAGCTTACTCCGTTTTTGCCGATAGGGAGAAAAACAGCCTTTACATCTCCATGAAAGAGGATAACCAATTCAAATTCGCCCAATCAGATTATAATTTATATATTCAATCCGAACGAATACCGAGTTATGACCCTTACAGAGAATATTTTGAAAGTCTCCCGCCCTATACAGGCGACCCAATTCGAGAATTAGCCCAATATATAGAGGTAGAAGAGGCAAGAGGCTATTATTTTGCCATTCAATTAAAAAAATGGCTGGTCAGAGTGGTAAAATGTGCCTTGGAGGAAAATTACTTCAATAAACAAATCCTCGTCTTCGTTGGCGAGGAACAGAACACAGGTAAGACGAGTTTTTGCCGTTGGTTGTGTCCTCCCGCCTTAGGTAATTATTGGAGCGAAGAGGCACCATCAGGCAAAGACGAGAGCATTCAATTAAGTAGTAATTTCCTTATATTGTATGATGAACTCGTCAAACTGAATAAAACCAGCGAAGCAGAGGTCAAAACCGTTTTATCAAAAACGCTCCTCAAATATCGACCTCCTTACGATAGAATGGAAAGAGTATTTACGAGGCGATGTTCTTTCCTTGGAAACTGTAATGAGATGCAATTTCTGACTGACCCTTCGGGAAGTGTTCGTTTCCTTGCGTTCCTACTCAAAAAAATCAACTTCGCCTATCGTGAGAATTGCAACATCGATGCGATATACTCGCAAGCATACCATTTATATTTGGAGCATTTCGATTGTGATATGAACCAATACGAGCTTAAGGCTCAAGCAGAGTACAATAAACGCTTTTTCGTCTCTACGACAGAACATGACATGATACTTGAGTACATGAGACCGGCAAGCCCGAAAGATATAAATACATACGGGCAAGTTGTCTATTATTGGCAAGCGGGGCAAATACTTCTTTTCTTGCAGGACAATATGCCGAATTTGAAGTTCAACCTTAACTCATTAGGTAAAGCATTAAAATTTTTAGGGTTCGAGCGAATGGCTTTTCGATTTAATACAGTGATTAAGCGTGTATATCCTCTCGTCTTAGTGAATGATGGTATGTATATACGTTCCGAACTTAAATTATGTACCAAAAACAACCAAGCGGAGGTAGAAGCATGAAAAAAGAACTTGAAACCAAAATTGTAAACTCGATAGAGTTAACGCACGGGAGTTTATTCTCGGGGATAGGTGGTTTCGATTTGGGTGCTGAAAGAGCGGGAATACCAACGATTTGGAATTGCGAAATCGATGAACACAAAAGAAAGATTTTGCGGCGACACTTCCCGCAAGCGATACAGTACGAAGACATTACGACAATGGAGAACCCTCCTTATGTGGATATAATTTCAGGCGGGTTTCTTTGTCAAGACATAAGCCAGGCACAAAACAAATTCAAAAACGATAAAACAAAAGATTATGGAATACATGGACAACGGTCGGGATTGTGGAGCGAATTTAGCAGGATTATTCGCACTGTTAGACCCCAATACGTACTCATTGAGAACTCTGCAATGCTCCCTTTTCGGGGACTTGAATACGTCCTTTGCGATTTGTGGCAAAGCGGGTATGATGCGGAGTGGCAAACTCTATCGGCGGCGATGTTTGGATTTCCACACCTCCGCAAGAGATGTTTTATTGTTGCCTACGCCGTGCAAGAGCGACCATATAGGAGTCATGAATACTTTGAACGCCTACAAGAAATACTACGAAGCAGACCACCAAGACAAGTTAGTTTACCAATGTCATTTGAACGGCTTAACCCCTCAGCAATGCAACACGATATACGAATTAGTGATGGGTTTTTCAGAGGGCTGGACAAGCGAAGAATAGAAGACTGTGGCAATGCTGTAATTCCCACAATAACAGAGTATTTATTCAACTCAATAAAAGAATTTGAAGCAAAAAAAACAACATAAAAAACAAATGATATGAAAGTAAAAGAGAAAGCGTACATATCGGGACGCATCAGCTCCCAGCCGTGGGAACAGGTAAAAAAGTCATTCGCTTTCGGTTGCAAGTATGCAGAGGCTGCAGGTTACGAAGCTGTTAGCCCGTTAGCGGGAGAAAAGGGAGAAAATTGGAAATGGCAAGACTTCATGATTGACGACCTGAAAAAACTCAGTGAGTGCGATGTAATGTTCGTTGTTGGCACACCCGAAGAAGTAAAAGAAAGCTACGGAGTACAAATTGAATTGCTTTGGGCAGAAAAATTAGGAATAGAGATAGCATATATCCCTTTGAAAAAATCTTAGATTTTATGAGAAAAGAGCTTTATTTCCAATGTATAATCACAACTCCTACCGAAGTAGTACATAGAACAATTCCTAATAGACATTCATCTATTCTTACCCTTTTATTTAGTTGCGGGACAAAAATTATAGAGGCAAGAGAATATAGAGACAAATTCGGAAATATAATTTACTCTGCACCTTGTTTCGAGTTGTATATTCACCCGCAACTCGTCAACGAATAGACGCCTCTTAAGTTCTTAATAAAAACGACAACAAATGACAATAGACGAATTAAAAGAGAAGTACACCGAGTTGCGAGAACAATTTCTCGAACTCCGGAGGACCTGTATCTACGAGAGGTTTAACAACGAAACCCTCAAAGATGAGAATACAACCCTGACAAAAGAAATTCAGGAATGTAAAAAGATAATAGGGAGCCTGCAGAGGTATAACGTTCAAACCAATATAAAAAAGGATGCGGAGGAATTCGAGGAGGAATTTCCTCCAATAACAGAAGAAGAGGAATAAGCAATAAAAACGATACACAAATGACACAATTTGAAACATTTATGAACTCTTTGCCTGAATGGGACGGCAAAGACAGAATAGCAGAATTTTCCAAATGTATAGAAATGCAATTAGTAGTCTATTCGGGCGGGGGGAGAGGAACCAGCTGCATAAGTAAATTGATAATAGAGGTTTGCAAAAAAAAATACCGATATACTGTTTTGCGGAAAACAAGGCATCGGCAAAAGCACTCTAATAAGATGGCTGTACCCATTCGAGCAAAAAGAAATAACTTCTCCGTTCCATAGAACAGAGGCAAAACAAATTGCAAACGGGTCTATTATCATAGAGACAATGCATGAGACCAGAAGCATAAGAAAAAAGACGTCTTACTGCTATATAGACAAGATCGATTACTCCTATACTAATATAGACATCAGGCAGCTGTACGCTCAAGTGCTTGCGGAGGCAAAAGAATAGAATTGTATTTGTTCAAACAAAATTGATTTTACTCATTTGGGACGCCTATGTCGTGAGACAGCGGCGTTCTTTTTTTTTCTAAATCGGCACATAAACAAGAGTATAAGGAAGCAAAAGACGGCAAAAGGAAGCAAAAGGGAGCAAAAGACGGCAAACTGTTTAATACTAATTTTGCGGCATATTACCTTTGCCGCAATTAAACGAAATACAAACCAAAAAACAACAAAAATGGATTTCTTAAAAAAGAATGTTACTTGGATAGCAGTTATCGCCTTGGGTATATCTGTTTATCTGTATTGGCAAATGAACAAAAAAGAGACTGACGAGGACAAGACCGGTTTTGTCGGTAAACTCGACGTCAATAACCCATTGAACAGATAATTAAGGAGGAACGACCATGGCAAACGAGTTTAACCCTGTTGCAAAGACCTTTTCTTTGCGAATAAAAAATAAGTTTGAGGATGCAAAGATGCTTGCATTCTTCGCAGGTACCATAATGACGGACGGGCTTGCCAAAGACCAAAACAATGCAGGAGCTTTGGCATTCACTAAGGCAAACCCTGAACCCGTTGACAACTATCACCCTGGTATTGACGCTTTGATGTCGGACGGTGTTCTGCCTATGATGCAAGGCGGAGAGTTGGTAATTCCGGACACCAAGGGAGGGTCTGATTTTATGGAGGTGATGTCTCTCAATCCGAAGTACAGAATTGAGGACTTGAAAAAATTCCTCCAAAGTGATTTCTACCTTATCAATCGTATGATTATTAAGGCTCAATCCCAAGACCAATTCGATAACCCGATTACTTTGCTTACGACTTCTCCAACGGACGATTTAGGCAGCAGAATAATATTGCCGACAAATTATTCCACTCCTGACATGTTGCAGACCACAAAAATTATAATCGGCGACATACCGGGTACAGTGTTGCAAGGCGACACAATGATGTTGTGGCGTATCAACGGAGGTGAGACGATAAACTTTACCTTTGAATTTTCAGAAAGTCAGAAGTAAATATTTTCAAAACCACAGTTCAAGAGAGAGGCGGGGCGGGTTGCCTCGCCTCTTTTGCTACTAAAACAAAAAAAATATGGCAAGAAGAAACGTAAGGAAGATAAAATGCGGGAATACACCTATCCCTCCGCAAGAAGTCTATACACCTGTTCCGTATATAGCAAACGCAGATGGAGGAAATAGCACAAGCAGCACAAGCAGCAAAGACACCCCATGGTGGAATATAACAGACAAGCTCGCAGATACAGCAGTTAAGTTATATGACGGGATAATTGACCCTATATTTTTTGGCTCAAAGGCAGGAAGATACCAAGGCGATTATACTTTCACGAAACAAAAAGACAATACGGCAACATATCTAATCATTGGCGGCGTAATCATCGTTGCCCTTGTAATGATATTGAAGTATGTAAAAAAATAGGAGGTTGTCATGATTTACAAGTATAAATCAGACATGGGCAACAATCCCGCCTCCGTGAATATTCGTAAGGGTGTCGTCTATATTAACCGCGATATGTGGACGAGGTTAACGCCTTATGAACGTGCAATTATACTACTTCACGAGGAGGGACACTACAGGAATAAGTCGATAGACGAAATCCAAGCAGATATTTACGCAATTAACGCCTATCTTGCAGAAGCAAACACCCCCAAGAAACGTGCGGAACTCCTGAATACTATATTTAAGATTGTGCCTGACGACAAGCGTAAGGTGGAGTTCATTAAGAACCTTATGCAGTACGAAAGCGTTGCACGCAACACCCCTCACAGTGTGGCAATGTATAACGCACTGTCGGAGTATTATTCCAATCAAGCGAATTTCGTTACCGAAGCGGTAGCAATCACGGGAACAGCAATAAAACTGTTCTCTATCGGTGTGGATTTTTGGCAGAAACAAGCTAATAAAAAAACCTATTGGCGAAGTTATGAAAGCCAAAAGAAAGAGGGAATTATATCAGCTGCTGCAAAGGCAGCCATAACAAATAAATTCCTGAGAAAAGGAGGTGATATATCGGCTACGATGGCAGCTGCAAAACTGCCGTACAGTGATAGGAGAAGCCTATGGGTCGATACCTTTACAATCATTGCTTCGGGCGTGAAATTCGATGCCGCAGAGTTCGAGAACAGGCAAAGCCTATCCGTAGAAGAGGCAAGTGCTATTTTTTGGGGAAAGCAGGGCTATTCATTCCAATGGATGAGCGACTGGGTGGGATATATGACAGAGGAATTGGAGGAAATGTGGGCGAATATGTCCTTTTTGGAAAAAGTACGATACTCCACCAAATACAAACTCTATATAGTTTGTTTTCTCGCAGCGGTATTTTTAATTCTTAAAAAGGCTTGATATGAGAGAGGTAATAACCAAATTGCTTGATTGGGTCTTGCCTGAGAGGGGCGTTAAAAAATATATGCTTGACGAGATGCGTAAGGAAATTGCAAGGCTGAACAAAGTAATAGAAGAACATTATGCAGAACGTGAAAAATTGGAGCGAAGAATACAAAAACTTGAAGCACGGTTTGAGAAAGAGAGTTGCCTGCGTTTCGCTTGCAGGCATCGTCTTAGCATTGACCAGCTGCCAACCGTTGAAAAGTGTAATCAGGGAGAGGGCTGTTCAAGTTCCAATCATTAAGACGGAACAAGTTTGGAACTATAAAATCGATACACTGTACCGATACGAAACGGATAGTATTCTTGTAGAAACCCTTGTGAGTGATACAGTCATAAGGCAGAGAATTGAGACAAAACCGCTATATATTACCGTATTCGATACGGTCTTTATAAGTGGAAAAAATGAATTGGTAAACGCAGAAAATAAAAGGCTGAAAGAGGAAACCAAAAGGCTGAAAAAGGAAAATAAAAAGGCGGACAAATTGAATACAAGTATGGCAGTAGCTTACGCCTTGGGTTTAATCGGCTTATTTGGTTTGCTTTGGGCAAGTCGAAGAGAAAAATAACATACAAAACAAATAAATATGGAAGCAACAGAATTGTTAGAAATTATGTACGGAAATAGAGACATTTACGACCTTTGGAGGGAGTATAAACGCTATTATGAAGAAGCACAGACCGAACAAGAGAGAAGAGATATTGAAGTAAAATTCCATGACATCGTCAAAGGCGAATATGGCAGAGAGGTTGGGTACATGAACTTTTCTCCTCATGTGCAACTTTTAGAGGAGAGAGAAATAAAGCCGAGACAAGACATCAAAGGGCTTAAAATCATGACAATGATACTTACCGCCTTAGTTATATACCTTTTGGCAAAGAAGTAACATGAAAAGACAGAAAAAGAAAGCATTCGTAAGCAATCCGCTTGCGAATGCAACAGGGAAGCAGTTTGTAGATAGCGGCAAGAAGTTTACTCTTGAAAAAGGCTCGCTGGTAAAAATCATAAAGCCGTACAAGCCTGTTCAGTGCGGAATGTACAAGTTACCGAAATATTACCTACCGGATGTTGAGACAGCAGCACCATTTGCAAAGGGGAAAGGCAAGATAAAAGATATTATGAATATATTCAAAAAGTACCCGAACCTTGACTATGTTTCAGCGTACCATTTTTCAACGAAAGACAACGAGGTGAATAAAAAGGTGTGGGAAAAATTTTTAGACCTGTATGACCAAGGTTACATCAAAAGAATTTACGACAAAATCAACGGATACTTTGCCTCCGATTTACAGAATTACGTCAAAGCACATTCACAGAAAGAGATTGACAACTACTTTATTCCCACATACGTTGAAGAGGTAATTTCAGAGGAGATAACAACAAATAATGGGTTCAAAGACGATGCAGAAAAGCAAAGAGTATTGCATACTCTTATATACGACTTTGTGAATTCGCCAGAGAGGTTGTTCTCTGTAATGTACGAGAATGCAAAGCAGCAATTACTTACAGAGGCAAGAAAGCTAACTCTGAAAATAACAAGAATTAGCGATAAAGAAGATGGAGCGTGGTTCCAAATGGAAGATGGAGCAACAATTCCACTTGGACTTATTGTAATTAACGCTGTAAAGTTAGGTACAATATTTGACACATCATTGCTTTTTAATTGGAGAATACACAAAGACGCAGAAAAAGAAAACACCACTAAAGTTATCTATTCTGTAGCTCTCAAAGATAATCTGACACAATTACAAGTTTCTACAAAGGGCATATCAAAAGCGGAGAACGAAGATAGCAGAAGTAAGGGAGATTACCCAACAGGCGGAGGTGAAGACGCAGGAGGTAGCGGAAATAATGGTAAAAACAGCGACAAAACAATGTTATTCCTCGGAGCTGGTATATTGGCAGCAATTTTCTTTTTGAAGAAGAAGTACAAGCGTTAGAGAGCATGTTCTTCGTAATGTCTTTTACATTCTTCGTAAGTTTGTTTTGTAATTTCGTTGGATTGATTTAGACGGATGTCATTATCCGTATTTTTTTGCACATAATGCGAGACAATGTAATACTTATCTTTTATACGAAACAATACCTCTAAATAACCAACACCATTTATTTTTCGCCATGGAGATTGCACTACAGCATCAAAAGGTTCAATTTCTAAATTTGCTTCGGAGGAAAAATAACTATCAAAAGCAACATATTTTTCTTTTCCAAAAACAAGTATTCCCTCAATAGTTGCAGGAACGTCCGGCAATTCTTCACCTTGCCATGCTTGTAATCTATAACGAGTTGTTTCTTGCAGTTCAACTATCTTTTCATCATCTTCATCGTTGCAAGCTACGAATGAAAACATGCAGGCAAAAATTGCTGTTAAAGTCAATAATTTTCTCATGATTTCTTTTCTTTTGAAATATTACAATGCAAAGATACATCGAGAAGAGGGAGACGTCAAGGCTTTTGTCGTTAAAAAAATACTAATTGATGGGTAATTCGCTGATTTATAACAACAAAAAACGCCCTGAAAAGGGCGTAAAATAAAAGCCATTCCGTTACTCTCGTGGCTTTATGCTTCTCCGGCTTTGTTATTTCTCGAATAGCTTTTGCCAGCCTTTGTCGGGTGGAGCGGTAAGTTCGCCGCCTCTTATCGAGTTGACGAATTTGCCGAATAAAGAATGTATCTTTACTTTTCCCGTTTCGGTAACTGTTGCGTGTGTGCCGTCCACAAGTTTATATACCTTGCCTTTCGACTTCACGCCGTCCAAGCCGTAAAGCGTTTCATTCGGCTTTACTTCATTCGGTTCGTCTCCCTCCTCGGGCTTGGCAAATACCGATGTATCGCTTTCGTTGCTTAGCTTGGTATTGGAGAAAGCGTATAAAACGAGAGCAAGGAATAATATCCCTATTGCAAAGGCTATAAATCGTATCGCTTTTGCGTCTTCTCGTCCGAATTGCATATAAAACAAAGCTGCCACACAGGCTATTCCTGCGAGGTCAACCAAGTATCCCGTATTGAATTTGATTACTTTCTTCATACAAAGAAAACGCCCTATTGCGGGGCGTTATTGTAATGTTTTTATTTTCGCTTTCTTGCAGTTGTTTTTCTCTTTCGAGTTGCTTTTCTCTTTACTGCTTTTGCTTTTGCTTTTGAAGCACCGACTTTTCTTTTTGTTGTCTTGTTTGTTTTCTTCTTTGTTGTTGCCATATCTGTAATTGTTTTTATTTTTTACTCTTTATTTTCGGAGGCTTGCGGTCAAGCTCCGTCTTCGTTTTCTTCGGGGCTTGCAACTGCTTTGATTTTGCCGGTTGCTTCTTTGGTGGCTTGCCAAACTCGCTGCGTCTGGATTGTGCGGTTTTCAAAGCTGCTCCGATAGATGGCAAACTGCTAAGAGTTTTATCTTCCATTGCTTCGCCTACCAACACACACCACACCATAAAGAGGTCGTCAAGTTTACCCCATTCGTATGGATATATCGCTTTATTACTGTAGCGAGACAAGGGCTTGACCAAAAACGAGTTTTGGAAGTTGTAGCCTTTGCCGTTGTCTATCCTGGAAAAGACATACGCAACCCATGCCTCGAAGCTGCGTGCAAATATCTCCGCCGAGCGGAACCAATACTCGTACTTCTTTGCTCGAAATTGTGTTTCTCCGATAGCAGCCTTAAATTGCCTTGCCGCTTCTTCGACTATCGCCACCGTTACAGCTCGCAGTTTTCCGCCCACATTCCTTTTGAGAGTATTTGCAGGCACATGCCCACCTGAAAGAAAGTTGAACATAGTGCTTTGGTCGTAGTGCATACCAAGAAAATAATCCAAAGCGTGAGCGTACTCATGTGCAAAGGAATGATTGCCTCCCTCTCTCGTGGTGTTGATTACCATCGATGCCGGCTCAAAATGTGCCAACGCTTTTCCTCCTGCTCCTCTCGCACCTATCGCAATATTGATGTTGCGGTCGCAACCGAGATTAGAGCTATCGAAAAAGAGGTTGGAGGATAAGATAAGGCAACCCTCCGCCAATCCCGTGAACCGTGCTTCTCGTTCGTTTTGTTTTACCCATCGTCCGAACTCTAAGTAGCCGAAATCAAACGCTTTCAAAAACGAAGCTACATTCAGTTCGCCTTTCGTTTGTCTCCACTGCTCGAAAAACTTTCGGGAATTGAAAGGAAAACTAAACCTCTGAGGGTGTTTCGCCCAATACTTGGCAAGCCTGTTTGTTTGAGACGAGTTTTCGCTACTTTGAAGTGTTCTTCTTTGCATGGCACTTTGGTGGTTTTTGAGCGGTTTCGATAATATTCTTTGGTCGCTTTGTGTAAATCGGTTTCTTTAATTTCATTTCTGTTTGTTTTTTATCTGCCGCTTGCTAACGCCGCAAGCAAGGCGGTTATATCCACCAAGCCTCCGTTAGCGGTCTTGCTGTATGGTATTTTATTGTTGTCCATGAAATTTACCAACGTACTATTGTCGATTTCCGAGGCTGTACCTGTATCGACAACGTGGCTTACATTCTCAATCTTTGCTTCCCAATCCGCATAAGTCCACGCCTCTGTAACTCGCATGAACTCGCACTTTGCCGACGGATAGGCAGGCGTCAAACCTATTGTTCCTCCTGCGATGTTGCTTTCAATCTCTGCTTCTGTCCAATTCAGTTTCACGTCTTGCGATGTGTTGCCGAAGAATATATGATAACGAACACCGACAGGCGAGTCCTTATATCCGGCGAATATGTCTAAGGTGCTTTCCGCCTTACTTAAATCTACATAGATATTGCGAGAAGTCAGAGGATTTATTTCTGCTGCTGTCATGGTCTCGAATATCCCCTTATTCGTGAGTTGCAAGACAACACTTTCCACTTCGGCATTCGCTTCGCTTAACTTCCAAGCGTTGTTTTGTGCCGTGGTTAATTCCGCTACTGTGGCGTACTCCGTACTATCAAGCGAGCCATCAGCTTTGAGGAACTGCTTATTAGTTCCATCGGGAACGATAAATTTCTTTGAGTAAACAGCAACCCATGGCAGACCCTTTTTCCCTAACTCTACATGGCATTTATTATCCTCGCAGAAACTCCATAGACAAGCGTCGTTCATCATATACCGCACATACCCTGTCTCAAGAGTAACGAAGTCTTTTATTCTCATCATATAATATTCTGCCCATGTTCCAAGGTAAAAATATGAGTATATTCCTCCATTTGGGTTTAGATTATTGATTTGAATATTTTTAGTACTATTGAAATTTAATACTCCGCGGACTTCCAAGTCGCTATCTACTGTTTTCATTGCCATGATATTGCCTATCTGATTATAAAATAAAGATTTGAGAGGAGAGCTGTCCCCTCAAACCGTGTGTGTTTACAGTCCTGCCTGTATTGCGTGAATGTGTACGTTGTCGCCTTCCACGAATTTGCTGTTGGATGCCCACTCTATCTGACCGTCAGCGGTGAAGCTAAGGGATATAATTATTTCAGTTCCGTTCTTGAAACATTGCAGACTTATAGCCTTGCCGATTTTCATGCCGCTTTCTTCTGCGGGTATCGTTCCGGTGCTTCCAACAAGAGCCTTGCTCACAAAACTCAAACTGTTGTTCAAGCCGTCCAACTTATTCTTGTACGCTGTGGTAAAGTCATTGGTCGAAAGTCCTTTGCCCTCTACCTTGTCAACCTTGTTTGCAATCTGTGCGAGTTGGTCTTTGACTGTCTGCGAGAGTGTTGCAGTTATCTCTCCTGTGTCGCTCACGTCAACGGTTATGTCCGCTGTTGTTCCACCGGTATAGACGCTTGCAAGGTCTTTAACATTGATGTAAACAGCTTTGTCGCTGTTTGCTATAATCAATTTTAACGCTACGTCTTTGCCTGTGCTGCTCTCGGTAAAACTGCCGTCCCCTGCGAAAGTACCCTTAACAACGCTACCGTCAGCCACCACCATATCCTTTGGAATGTTGATTGTTCCAATGGTAGTTTCTCCTTGTTTAAGGGTGTAAACTAATCCTGTGCTATCCTTAGTAAGAGTAACTTTTGCATCGTTATCTTCAAGGATTTTCGCCCACTTCTCACCGTCACACTTATACAAGTGCTTATCTGTGGTAAGATAGACTATGCGTCCCGCTTGGTTTGCTAAATTCTCGGCAGGTAACGCAGTTACGTTCTCAACCAAGGCTTGTAAAAGCTGATTGAGGTTTAAGTTCAAGTCAACCAAAAAATTCTTTTGTGCCATTTTGTTTTGTGTTTAATTGTTATTGAATTGGTTTAATTGTTTGCTACAAATAGGAGTGCCAAGCCGCCGAGAGCGAGAAGAAGAAAATTCTTTCTATTCTTGCGGTCTCTCTCCTTACGTTCATCTGTATCCGTCTTAGGAATATCAGGATTATCAAGAGGAGGAGAGGGCGGGTCTATTGGGTCGGCAGGCAAGGGCTTTTGCTCTGATGGTATCTTTTCATCGAGAGGTAATTGTGCCGTTGCAGCTTCCGTCTCCTCGATTATTATTTCCTCCTCTTCGATAGGATTATTCGTATATCTGTCTGCCATTGGAGGCACAACCAAACCGATAGTGTCTTTTTCGGTCTCCCGAATTAGCTTAGTTGTCTTTCCTTGTCTTATTTTTTTCTCCATGTTGTAATATTGATAAATCCAACAAATGGGGTCTCCCATGTTATATCCAAAGCCGTTGTCGGCTTACTTACTGTCGCATTAACAGCCACTTCCACAGGGGTTGTTTGCCCATTCTCGACAGCAAAAGCGTCCACCTGCCACGCTATCTGTTCGCTGTCTATCCTGTCGGTCTTCCAGCTGACCGAACGCATGTCTCCCGTAACTGTCAAAGTATCTGTCTGCATGTCCGTTTTATCAGTTTCGCCACCCCCTCCGCCCGACTGCGGAAAATAAAAGTGATAGTCCATATAATTATATATTTTTATCGCCGAACCTGTACTCGTACTCCGCCCGCCTACTCCATGTCAGACGGGTGTCGTAATTTATTCCGTTGGCATACTTCTTCGTAGTTATGTTGCCGACTGTTCGCATCTCTATTATCATGCAATTTCCTTTGTCGTTCTCGCTTGTGCCTTTTTCAAAATAACCGAGATAAAAGCCGAAGTCCGTTTTCTCGACAATGTCGGGTGCGTTATTACTGACCAATAGGTCGATATTGTTTAAGTACCTCATTTCTTATTCCTCCCAATTAAAATAAATCAAGCCTACAACTATAACCATGACAATACGTTCTATCAATAACACCTTTAACCTTGCCTTGTCCATCACTTAGCCTCCTTATGTTTGAGGTAAAAATAATAAGCCGCAAGGCAAAGGGTTATCGCTCCCATGCTTATAAGTGAATACTTGATTATCTCCCTATTCATACTTTTTTTTTAAGCCGATTTTGTGTCGCTGTGGAGAATTGTTCAAAACAGTATCGTTTGAACTCGCCCACTGTTATTTTTCTATCTTTATTCAAATCAATACCCGGATTTGCGTCCGCAATAGCTGCAGCACTCAATTTTGAAGTCTGCAAAATATAATCGTCCGCCTTTCCAAGTGCTGCGGGAAAGAAAGTAGCAAGATATAAATCGGGGTAAGAGTTCAACCTCGTAATGTAGGGCTTATAATACTTATACACATAATCAAGCTGCTGTACATTGCTCATTGCTTTCAGTGCTGCGGTCGTTGTGCCGAGACTTTGAGCAGTAGCAGGCATAAACTGAATAAGCCCCGTTGCTCCTCCTTTCGGATTGACTGCCTTTTCATTCAATCGGCTTTCTTTCCACATCACTGCCATAAGCCAATCAGGGTCGATAAGTAGTTTGTTGCTTATCGATTTGACCTTGTCAATAAAGGCAGCTTTGTTCGTCTTCACGTACTCTTCAAAAAGCAAATTCATCATTTAATTATTCTTGCGATTACTATACATATAACCGTTGTAACGATTGCCACAACGGCGAGTTTTACCATGCTTTCGGAGCTTATTCCTACTTCTGCCTTGAGAGTGCTTTCCCCCGCAAAGAAACTGCCTAAGCCGTCTATCAATGATACACTTTTATTTTCCATATCTATAAACTATTCATGTGGACACTATTGAAGAACTGTTGCGATACCTCGGTTCTTCCTGTTGCTGTCATTAACTCTTTTTCGGTCGCAGGTCCAAATTGACCATCTACCCCGACAGAGTTATGAGCGGAAACATATACAAGACCGTCCGCAGTATCGTATATCAAACCTCCTGTATTAGTGTTCAGCCACCTTTGCAACTGCGTTACTTGCTTACCCTTGCTTCCTCTCCGCAAAGGGAATGAGGCTTGTGTGCTACTACTCCCACCACTGCTTCCACTGCCTGAACTTCCATTATCTCCTCCCTCTTCATTAGTCCCCTTTCGCTTCATTAAGTATTTTGCCGCAATTATTCCGACTGCGACTAAAATTCCGACTATCAAGAGAGTAAGTATAATATTTTTCTGCTTCATATTAGCTTCTTGTCTCGTATAGGTGCATATCCTTATCAAGGTACTGTGTCTCGTTCACTTCTCGGATAGGATAGCCCTCCAACTCTTGCCATATAAGACGAAGAGCAGATAAAGTTTTGCTGCCGAAATTGCCATCTATGACGAGATTTGCCCCAAAGTCCTTAACTCCTGCCGCCTTTTGAGCATTCAACCAACGTTGCAACGCCTTGACATAGATATTTTTGCTTCCGTATGTCAGAGGAAAGCCAGAACGTGGAGTGTTCAAATTCTTATTTTCTTTTTCAGCGGCTTTCGTTTTATTTGCGGATTTCTTCTTGAACGAAGAGAAAAGAAGATAGGCAACGATAATGCCGCCAAGAATTAGTAATATCTTCCTTATGTTCATCTTTTTCATCTTACAATCCTGAATTTATTTGTCTCTGTGCGAGAATGTTACGTATTTGTGTAATGTGCTTGCTGCTGCAATCGGAACGCAAGTGTACCTGCAAAGTGCCTGACAAATCAGGTTGCCACCATGGCTGACGTAACTTTCTCGTTCCGTACTCTCTGACTAACTTATTCCAATCGTCTTGGTTATATATTTGGGCAATTACGCTGTCAATGGGGCTTTCGTCTGTACCCCAGCCGTCCATTGCGGTAAATAGCGTATCAGCGGCATTGCGATACCACGCCGCATCATGAGAGAGTTTTGCATTATCTACGGGATTGTCTTTCACTGAATTGATGCTGTTCCCAATATCACTGAAAAGCCCTTTTATCTTGCCCCAAGCAAAATAAATAGCTGCGATTATTATAAGGATAAGAATTACCCATATTATACCCTTTTTCGGGTCCGCCGCTATATCATCAACAAATTTACTTATCTTACTGCTCATATTGCGGCAAAGGTACTCCTTTAGGATTTTGGTTTTTAATCTTTTGCCGTCTTTTGCTCCCTTTTGCTTCCTTTTGCCGTCTTTTGCTTCCTTATACTCTTGTTTAGTGCCAATTTGAGAAAAAAAAGAACGCCACTGTCTCACGACATAGGCGTTCAAAACGAAAAAAAACTCATAATGATTACTTCATATTCTCTAAGATACATTCCACCTCCTTGGGAAGATAATATTTGCGTCTCGTTGCTTGCAACTGTTTCTCCTCTCGCAACAAAGACAACCAACGCCTTAAGGTGTCGGTGCTTATTCCCAAGTATTCCGCAATCTCTGAGGCATAGCGGCACTTTTTGCAAAACTCTTTGTCTTCTGCTGACAACATCAGGTAAAGAGGTTTTTAAGTCTGCCCCAAAAAGTCCTCATCTCCACGAGAGTACGGAATAAATTGCGGTTCTCCAACGTTAATTCAGATGCCTTTTTTTCTGCAAGTATTTTTTCGGAGTTCACTTTGCGTATCTCAAAGTCTTTTTTTCCGAGAGCCTTGGAAATTATCAAATATTTATCCTCCAACTCACGAAAAGCCGATAGGCTATTTTTCTGTTTGTCGATTTCGTTTTGCATTGCGGCTACTCTTGCTTCCGAAGCTGCTACCTGTGTGGCGTATTGTTGTCTTTCCTTCAGGAGAGCTGCGTTCTCGCTCTTTAAGTCTTCGTTCTGTGAGGCTAAGCGTTCATTCTCGCAACTTATAATTGCAAGTTCATCTATCTGATGTAGGATATATTCCCCTACGTTAGAGAATTTTCCGCTTTCTTTCATCTTTTTTTTCAGGTGCAAAAACCTCTCCTCCGGTATTGCAAGCCTTGACATCTTGCCTGTGTTCATAATACTTTGTTTTTATTGGTTGGTAACTGTATTCCGGCTCCGTATATCTTTTTTCTGCCTGCCTGCGGGTCGTTGTACTCTGTCCTCACCATAGAGGCAAAGGTACTTTTATTTCCAATCCGTGGCGGCAAATCGTCTCAAAATGAGAGAAAATAAATAGGTCAGGCGGGTAATTATTGTTTGTTTTTTGCTGCGTTTTTTGCAAGAATAAGAGTTGCGGTACGGTTCTAATACATTGGCACGCTTCCATATTCGTAATAAATGACACGCTTACTCTTGCTCCATTGTCAAATATTATATTCGCAGGAGCGAACCATACACTCGCCCCATGTTTAACAAGCCCCAAAGCGGTTTTCGCATGAGCAAACAAAAAGTAGCGAATGTGTTTGTCATTGTAGAACTTTATTATCTCCGCCATCTTTGAGAAAGGGGGATTGTCTATGACGACTGTATGAGCATCGTATTTTTCGGCTGCTTCCTTATAGTTTCCATTCGGATAGAACGGGCGTTCGATTGTACAATTTTCGAGTGAAAAGAACTCCACAACGTAATTTTTCACTCTGTCGTACACCTTTGGCGGCGTCAAACATTCGTCCGTGGTGTGCTTTCGCTCGAACTTCTTAATCCACTCGAAGTATTCGTCTGAAGTCATAAGGTTATTTTTTTATGGTAATACGGGTTTTTCTTAGACTTGCTTTTGATTTCTTTCATGGCTTTTTCCACAGTTTCCAAAGCTCCGTTAGCAGCAAGGATTTTTTCCCTGCCCTCTATTCCTGCAGTTGTATTTTTGAGTATCAATACAGGATTGAAAGCAAAAATCGCTTTCGGTAAATCTCTCAAACTATGAGCAGTAAAGAGTATGTCAATCATCAGTTGTTTGCGGTTTATCATCAGCTGCTTAAAGGACTTGGGAGGATTATTCCCGAGGTAGCCTCCGCAATCGTCCAAAACCAAAAGGCCATTATAAAACTTCTCTGATACTCTGCGAATTGTTTCTTTCTCTTCGTCAGGGAACATAACTATTTTTTTGCCACCGACATTGAAGTCGTTAAAGGTTTTAAGTTCTTCAAATTGTGTCCACTCGTTATCGTGCGAAGTGATTATGAGAACCTTTCCCCCTTTGCTGAGCTCATTTTTTACAAACTCATTAGCAAGATAGGTCTTTCCCGTGCCGTTCGTGCCTACGATACAAATAAGTTTTACTATTCTGCCTTTGCCGATGCTTGTTGGATTAAACATTGCCTTTTGTATTCTTTACGTTTGTCAACTGCTGTTATAAACTTAGGTCCGTATATCGATAATGTAGTGATTAACAATATTGTCTCGGGCTTCATCTTGACTTCCGGCTTATTTTTTAAGTAGATTTTCCAAGCATTGGTAAGTTGGCGTTTCTCGTCTTCGTCAAGTTTATATTCGTATTTATCGCTGTGCGTCCATGCTGCTGCTATATTGGGCAATAATACATCTAATATCCCTACTATAAGTTCAGGCAAGCCGTCAAGGTCTTGCATAAAGCCCTCCTCCTCGCTCTCTGCTTCTACTTCTTCGACATGTTCTTCTCCTATGTTTTCGCTGAATGCTTCGGGTTCCGGCGTTAGCACAGATTGCGGCGGGTTCGCTTCGAGTTTATCCTCTCGCAACTCCTCCATCAATTCGTCAAGGTCTTTATTGTACTCCAACATATTACAGGTTTTTTTTGATTGCTGCAATAATATCTTCGTAGCGATAGATGCCGCAATTTCCAACCATCTCGCCTGTTGTCTTGTCTTGTATCATCACTCGCACAAGTAAGTCGTTCTTCGTTGTGCTGATAACAAGCACACAGTCGAGCTCTTCTCTTACTTCTTGGCAGTCTTCGTTTGCGATAAAGTCTTCGAGGGTCTTCTCTTTTTTCTCGTTTATCAGTTTTATGATTTTTTCTTTCAATTCGGGTCTCTCCGCTTGCTTCAAGAGCTGCGGCAAAAACATACTCAAAAGGCTGCTATTCATTTTCGCCTCCTTTCTCTGCTTCTCTTGCCTCTACTTGGGCTTTTAATTCTCTAAGTGCGCTGCGGCTCGGGTGCGGGAAAAAATACATGTCTCCGTGGATAGTATAATTAACGAACATCGCTTTAAGGAGGGTTGCAGGTGTAACTGTTTTGCCTTTATTTCGCTCTTGTTCTTTCGCTGCAACATATTCTATCAAGGCGAGTTCAAGAGGAGTTAACGGGACTATTACGCTGTTCTGCGGAATAGTTTCCAGGCTTGCATCATTCGATTTCAGCTTTTCAATCTCCCGTTTATACTCCTCCAACTCTGCGTCCTTGGCGATACATTTATTTTTCAATTCCTCATTTTCTTGTTCGTATTCCTCAACGGCTTCCTCCGCCCCATCGCAACCTCTCTGCAAGATATTATATTTATCGTTGGCTTGCGAAAGCTCTTTTTCTTTTCGTGAAAGAGTAGTTTTCAATTCCACGATTTTTTGTTTCAACTCTTCGTTCTCTTGCTTTACATCATCATAACCCGCACGCAAAGAGTTATATTCTTCATCGTTAGCTTGACCGCCTTGCGTCTGCTCGGCAATCATGCGATTGAAGTACTCGCTTATCGTTATTTCATTCTCTTTGCACTGTTGCTTGATTATATTATATCGCTCCATGTCGATATTGGGAATATTGATAGCTTTTTTCATATCGTTTTTTGCTTATTTATTCTCTTCGATTACTGTCTTTGAGGGCGGAAAATCCTTGAAAATGGGGTCATCTTTCCCGAATGCGGAAAATGCGGTACCATTACAAGAAATAAACCACATCACCCCTCGGAAATTAGGTGTTGGATTGCGTTCCTCTCTCTTATATATATCCTCTATCAAGTCGCCAATGATAGCATGATATGTTGCATGGAAATTTTCATAATTACGTTCTTTCATCAGAAGAAGCAACCTATGTACATGCAAGAAATCTGCTCGCTTGCAGATTTTATAAAATTGCTTACGGTCGATTGTTATCGTGTCCATCGTTCAAGATTATTTCGCTGCAAAAAAACGAATATTTATTCGGTTGGCAAGCCTATTTCGCAACTTTTTTCTCACATTTGCCAATTTGTTGCTTTTTGTTGCCAGATATATAGTACAAGTGGCAACATGTAATATTGTGGTTTATAATGGCTTAGGAGAAAATGTTGCCATGTTGCCACTTATTTTGCGAAAACTTTTCTTTTTTTGCGTGTTTAGCTGTAAATAGCTGTAATAGTGCAATATAAAGGGAATTATATAGCTGTGAAAAAAAAGAAATTATAGAAAGCAAGTGGCAACATGGCAACATTATTTGCAACAACAAGAACGTCAATAATTTACTCCTTTTTTGAAGTGGCAACATTTATTCCGTACATCGGGGCTTTGGCTGCGATTTCTTTTTGTAAAAGTTCGTTTTCGTGCTTAGCGTAATGCAGGGTTTGTGCAGCTGTGGCGTGTCCTATGTGCATACGTACGGCATTAACGGAAAAAATATTTAGCAGGTCGGTTATTCCTGTATGTCTCAGTCCATATAATTTTGCCTCTTCGGAAATATTGAGTTCGTTTCTCATTATCTTCCATTGTTTTGAGGCGTAGTTTGATTTTAGCGGTTGGCTTGCTTGTGCAGGGAGGAAGTCAGTATGAAACAAATATGTAATAGGGCTAAGAGTTGCAAAGTCTATTCTATTAAGCCAATCTATAAATATAGGTTTCAAACTCTCTGCAATGAGTATGGAACGGGCTTTATGATTTTTTGTTTTTGTTGCGGGTATATTTATTGTAAGGCTTTCAGCGTCAAGGTCTTGTACTTGTAATCTTAAAATCTCACATGGTCGTATTCCCTCGATATATACGAGTTGCGTAAAAATAAAAAATGGCAAATTATCTTCGAGAAGATAGTTGCATATTTTGGTTTGTTCGTCCTGTGTCAGAATACGTTTGCTCTTTTCTTCTCCTACAAATAACGAAACTTTTTCAAACGGGTTTCTGTCGATATATCCGCAATCGATAGCATACTTATATATCATTCGCCAGAATTTTATAAAGTTGTTTGCTGTTTTTGCCTCCCATTCTCGCAGTGCCTTAATTCGCAATATGTACTTCTCTGCTTGCATTGTCGTTACCTCTTCTATTAAGGACGTAGGTAATATATCCGAATATTCAGGTCGCATCGTCTGCCTGATTGTCTCTAATCTATGTATATAGTTATAGTAACTCGCTCCGGTAATCTGTTTGGCATCTAATTTATCACCATTATATTGCTCGAACTCATCGAGAATATTTTGTATCGTTTTTTGGGGAGAATTAACCTCTTCCATTGTAACGCTATCTCTCGGAGTCCAGCCATTCCGCAGTTTTTTGATAAGCGGAATGCAGATATTTTCCTGCAACCAATAGTAGGCTTCTTTGTCGCTGGCGAATTTACGCCTGTAACGCTCCACTCGTATATCATGGCGGCGTAATTTACCGTTTTCGGCATAGTAAAATTCAATTCTCCAGCCTTTTTTTCTCATTTTAATCGCCGGCGTGCGGTACATCGGACAGAATAGTTTTGTTTTTTCTTGTGGCATTTTTTGCGGCATTTCGTTATTGAACTGTCATAAACGCTTGAAAATCAAAAAAGTTTAGAGAAAAAGCACAAAAACGGCGTTTTAATTTTTCTTTTCTTCGCTACTCTAACTTCTTGGAAATCAATATTGATTTTTTTCCGTAGTTTTCGCAAAAAGTTCGGTTTTGCGGCGTTTTTTGCGGCGTTTTGCGGCGTTAGTTTTTTCTTTCTGCCTTTTTTTCAGCCTTTTTCCTCTTCAAGCTATTTATTTTTGCAGCGACAAAGATAAGAAAAAAAATAAACAAGGCAAAAAAAAAGGACATGAAAGCAGAAGCAACCCAATTTCCGATATGGGAGAACTATCAAAAATTGACACCCAAGAACCAAAGGCGGTTCAAGGAGGAATTGATGGCAGGAATGGCGATTACCACAAGAACCCATATTTACAACGTTCTACACGCTCGTGTTACAATCTCTCCTATGATGGAAGAGTATATAACACGACTTTTTGAGAAATATTTTCGTCAACAAATAGAAAGCGTGCAATTATGAAGCCTACCGTTCTTAGCGATATAGAATACCTTATTCAACAGAAACAGCAAAAAGCCTTGTTCTTGGAACAAAACGGCAAAAATAGCTCTTCCGTCCAATATGAAATTCAGATATTACAAGGTTTCCTCACCTCATTCGAGAACCTTTTTAGCGATTTTTTCCGCTTGCAGTTCGCAAATCAGCGAATTGAAAAAGACTACAAGTGGAATAAGAAAGGCTATAAAATTGTAAGTGGTCTGATTGCAGCAAGGAAGTGGGCAGTTCTTACACACCAACCATTCGCATATATACTGCAGGAGATAGAGGCACAGCCTGAACGCTCCGTTGAGAGGTACCGAGATTTGCAAAATTGGTACCGAGAGGGCGACCGAGAATTGCGACAATTCGAGCAATGGTATTCTCCATTCGTGGGAGATAACGCCAAGACCTATAAGGAACTTTGCGAGCTTAACGGGTTCGACTATGAAAAGCGACTTAAAGTTTGGAAAGCTAAAACGGTAAAACGCCTGCAAGATTTGGAGAACCCAAAAAATAGAGTGCTAAAAGCAAGCATTACTATAAACGAACAAAACTTATAAAGTCATGATGTCGGAGAGTGAAAAAATACTACGGCAGAGGAATGATAACCCTCCAACCATGCTGAATGCAACTAAAATCCAAGACAAAAATAACGTCTTCCTTAATATGGCGAACTATATTTCCGAGAGAATGGATTTGCGGTACAACTCTGTCCGACTTATGACCGAATACCGAAGAAGAGGAAGCAACGGAGCTTACTCCGTTTTTGCCGATAGGGAGAAAAACAGCCTTTACATCTCCATGAAAGAGGATAACCAATTCAAATTCGCCCAATCAGATTATAATTTATATATTCAATCCGAACGAATACCGAGTTATGACCCTTACAGAGAATATTTTGAAAGTCTCCCGCCCTATACAGGCGACCCAATTCGAGAATTAGCCCAATATATAGAGGTAGAAGAGGCAAGAGGCTATTATTTTGCCATTCAATTAAAAAAATGGCTGGTCAGAGTGGTAAAATGTGCCTTGGAGGAAAATTACTTCAATAAACAAATCCTCGTCTTCGTTGGCGAGGAACAGAACACAGGTAAGACGAGTTTTTGCCGTTGGTTGTGTCCTCCCGCCTTAGGTAATTATTGGAGCGAAGAGGCACCATCAGGCAAAGACGAGAGCATTCAATTAAGTAGTAATTTCCTTATATTGTATGATGAACTCGTCAAACTGAATAAAACCAGCGAAGCAGAGGTCAAAACCGTTTTATCAAAAACGCTCCTCAAATATCGACCTCCTTACGATAGAATGGAAAGAGTATTTACGAGGCGATGTTCTTTCCTTGGAAACTGTAATGAGATGCAATTTCTGACTGACCCTTCGGGAAGTGTTCGTTTCCTTGCGTTCCTACTCAAAAAAATCAACTTCGCCTATCGTGAGAATTGCAACATCGATGCGATATACTCGCAAGCATACCATTTATATTTGGAGCATTTCGATTGTGATATGAACCAATACGAGCTTAAGGCTCAAGCAGAGTACAATAAACGCTTTTTCGTCTCTACGACAGAACATGACATGATACTTGAGTACATGAGACCGGCAAGCCCGAAAGATATAAATACATACGGGCAAGTTGTCTATTATTGGCAAGCGGGGCAAATACTTCTTTTCTTGCAGGACAATATGCCGAATTTGAAGTTCAACCTTAACTCATTAGGTAAAGCATTAAAATTTTTAGGGTTCGAGCGAATGGCTTTTCGATTTAATACAGTGATTAAGCGTGTATATCCTCTCGTCTTAGTGAATGATGGTATGTATATACGTTCCGAACTTAAATTATGTACCAAAAACAACCAAGCGGAGGTAGAAGCATGAAAAAAGAACTTGAAACCAAAATTGTAAACTCGATAGAGTTAACGCACGGGAGTTTATTCTCGGGGATAGGTGGTTTCGATTTGGGTGCTGAAAGAGCGGGAATACCAACGATTTGGAATTGCGAAATCGATGAACACAAAAGAAAGATTTTGCGGCGACACTTCCCGCAAGCGATACAGTACGAAGACATTACGACAATGGAGAACCCTCCTTATGTGGATATAATTTCAGGCGGGTTTCTTTGTCAAGACATAAGCCAGGCACAAAACAAATTCAAAAACGATAAAACAAAAGATTATGGAATACATGGACAACGGTCGGGATTGTGGAGCGAATTTAGCAGGATTATTCGCACTGTTAGACCCCAATACGTACTCATTGAGAACTCTGCAATGCTCCCTTTTCGGGGACTTGAATACGTCCTTTGCGATTTGTGGCAAAGCGGGTATGATGCGGAGTGGCAAACTCTATCGGCGGCGATGTTTGGATTTCCACACCTCCGCAAGAGATGTTTTATTGTTGCCTACGCCGTGCAAGAGCGACCATATAGGAGTCATGAATACTTTGAACGCCTACAAGAAATACTACGAAGCAGACCACCAAGACAAGTTAGTTTACCAATGTCATTTGAACGGCTTAACCCCTCAGCAATGCAACACGATATACGAATTAGTGATGGGTTTTTCAGAGGGCTGGACAAGCGAAGAATAGAAGACTGTGGCAATGCTGTAATTCCCACAATAACAGAGTATTTATTCAACTCAATAAAAGAATTTGAAGCAAAAAAAACAACATAAAAAACAAATGATATGAAAGTAAAAGAGAAAGCGTACATATCGGGACGCATCAGCTCCCAGCCGTGGGAACAGGTAAAAAAGTCATTCGCTTTCGGTTGCAAGTATGCAGAGGCTGCAGGTTACGAAGCTGTTAGCCCGTTAGCGGGAGAAAAGGGAGAAAATTGGAAATGGCAAGACTTCATGATTGACGACCTGAAAAAACTCAGTGAGTGCGATGTAATGTTCGTTGTTGGCACACCCGAAGAAGTAAAAGAAAGCTACGGAGTACAAATTGAATTGCTTTGGGCAGAAAAATTAGGAATAGAGATAGCATATATCCCTTTGAAAAAATCTTAGATTTTATGAGAAAAGAGCTTTATTTCCAATGTATAATCACAACTCCTACCGAAGTAGTACATAGAACAATTCCTAATAGACATTCATCTATTCTTACCCTTTTATTTAGTTGCGGGACAAAAATTATAGAGGCAAGAGAATATAGAGACAAATTCGGAAATATAATTTACTCTGCACCTTGTTTCGAGTTGTATATTCACCCGCAACTCGTCAACGAATAGACGCCTCTTAAGTTCTTAATAAAAACGACAACAAATGACAATAGACGAATTAAAAGAGAAGTACACCGAGTTGCGAGAACAATTTCTCGAACTCCGGAGGACCTGTATCTACGAGAGGTTTAACAACGAAACCCTCAAAGATGAGAATACAACCCTGACAAAAGAAATTCAGGAATGTAAAAAGATAATAGGGAGCCTGCAGAGGTATAACGTTCAAACCAATATAAAAAAGGATGCGGAGGAATTCGAGGAGGAATTTCCTCCAATAACAGAAGAAGAGGA
>ERZ1026868.360-NODE-360-length-31121-cov-7.818065_pt1 | contig 31121 bp, 24 predicted proteins | sample MGYA00380164_ERZ1026868 | MGnify/ENA primary metagenome ERZ1026868 (study PRJEB33269, sample SAMEA4719800) | human gut metagenome | biome: human-associated habitat; feature: organic feature; material: feces | place: Cameroon | collected 2013-10 ...
TTCCGAGCACTCCGGCTCCGAGGACATCTTCCGGTGGCGCGGGCGCGAACGCGTCCGGTTGGAGTAGAACCCGTAGTACCGGATCTGGTGGAACTTCCCGTCTGGGATGTGGATGAGGAGGCGTGCGATGAACCCGGAGACGGTATCCGTCACGTACTTCCGCCCCCGCTTCTCCCCTTCCTCAGCCCGTCGTCCTCGTGCGGGTCGTAGTGCCAGGTCACGGTCCCCGCCTCCTTGTCGAAGCGGTCGATTCTCCCTTCGCTGATCGGAGGATGGGAGGCGTATCTTGCGACGTATCTCGCGAGCATCGCAAAGTCCGAATGCGGGTAATGGCGCCGTTGCATGCCGATATCTTAGCATCCGGCATACGGGAAAGGCTAGCCCTCAGGCTAACCACACGATGAATCTATTCATCGGTTTTGTTCTGTTCTGTTCGATGCTCTGTTTTTAAAATACCGAATAATGTGCGGGGATAGATTGATTAGGAGTCCTACTATAGTGAACAGCAGATAGAATAAAGCGGAGTATCCTAGACTGAAGTGATAGACAAAAATACCGGTCGCTTTAATTAAAGACAAATCGGCAATAAACGTAGCTAAGAAGCCAGTAAGAAATACGACTATTGATGTAATCAAAGTTTCCTTGATTGTGCAGCTGACTTCATAGCGAATGGTAAGAATCCTATAGGGAATCAGTAAGAGGAAGAAGAGAGTCAATAAGAGAGTGCTAGGGAGAGTTCCATAATCTTTAATTTTCCGTTCTGGGTTATAGAGAAACCCGATTTCCTTGTTTTTTAGAATTTGCTTGAGTTCTTTCTTTGAACTTACCTTTGAAACATAGTAGAGAGGATTAGTAGCATATTGCTGAGTGTTAGCGAAGTTCTCATCAAAGCAATTTTCTGTGCAGAGATAAGAAACGTCCAGCTTATTGATGTTGTCATATGCTACAGATAGTCTTCCGTTATTATCAAAGCAGGAATCTACATCAATTCCGGAATCTAGTATTCCGACAATGGTTAGAGAGTATTTCTTTAGGATATTTGTATCCTCAATTATTTCCCCAATCCATTGCTCATCTTCGTAAGGCTTGAAATATTTTGTATAAAAGCGAGTGACCCTCACTTCACTATCTTTTTCCGGATATCTTCCTTTGTACAAGGAAAAGTCTTTGCGAACGGCTTCATTCAAGGCGGAAAAGCAGTAATATCCCGAGGATAACTCTCTAAATTCTCTTGCTGGAACGGGAGAAGGCAGGTCATCTCTAAGAGTTTCTTTCTTTCCTTCAAAGGTGAAATAGTCCTGTTTTATTGAGTGACTTTCTTCATAGGATTCCTCAATATAGTTACGGCTATAGTTGATTGGCACATCTGTTTTTACGATAGTGAAAAAGGAGAGGCAAAGAAGCATTAAGCTCTGTAGAGCTAGGACGATCAAATTCATCTTTTTCATCTATTGTTTCCTTTAAACCAGAATGTCTACCCTGTAGCTTGAATTAGTTGGGTTATAAACATTTACTTGTATAATAAAGACTTCATTTACTTTTGCTTTTATATCTAGCATAGTATCATCATACATTCTTGTATCTTTTATTGGAGTAAAGGCAGAATCATAAACATAAAGATCTGCATATTCACTCCAGTATTTGTTGTAAAGGGTGAAGGTACAATCTTCTTTGAAACTGAGTAAATAGTAATAGTCTTTTTCAACGGAACAATCTACCTTTATACTCCTTACACGAGTGCTCGTTACCTCATGTCGATTTTCGAATTTTGGAACCCATGTTGCATTCGATATGGTTAATGCAAAAACGCCAGTTGATGATTTTGAGTAAAGTCTAGGCGAAAGGAAAATTGGCGAGTAGGCTTTCCTACGAATAATAAGCCCTGCGTTTCTGCTTCCAAAACTATCATCATCCCAGATAAATGGACGATATTTTTCATCTAATAAAGTGATATAAGTATCTTCAGTTGAAGTGAGCATTAGTGTGCTTATATCATCTTTTTTGCTATAGAAGTGATAAGTCTGTTGCATACCATTATATTGTATTTTTCTGGTAATGGCCCCTGATGTGGAATGACTTAATGGTTTCTCCTCTAAGGATCCGAGTCCTGGATGCGCTTCGTAGATTGTAAATTGCCCACAACCGAAATATTGTGCACAAGAAATCCGTTTCAGTTCAATGTGGTAGGTCTTTCCTTTTTCCCTGAACACGTTAACTTTATATGAACAGTTTATTCTATAGTTTATCTGACTGTTCTCTTTGGAAATGAATTCGGTATTGTATATATCTTCGCTTGTTGTGTTTTTGGCTGATGGATACTCTTTGACTAAAATTTGTGAATCTGGGGTTGCTTCGGTCAAAACCAAATCATAGGTTGATGAAACTTCAGGAGAAAATTCTAATTCTTGTGAGTATTGTTCTCCGTAAGCGACATCTAGTGTTTGCTGATTGATAGATAGTACTTTCTTTGTCGGTTTTATATTTTCGCCATATAAATATCCCCAACCAGATTGTATGGTTGTTAAAAAATCCGGGCTCGTTCTGAATATTTTTATCGAATTATCATTGAAAACTTCTAGCGTCAATCGATGTTCGATTCGTGCGGTGTAATTTTTGCTGGTTTGTGAGGAACACACAGCATGACGGAAATTTATAGAATCTGTTTCGTTTTTGAATAATAGAGGACTTTGATGATTGCTTTCTATTTGATTATAAGTATTTGAACCTTGATTCTTTGAATGCGGAGGCCTTTTTATTATCGAGGATTTCAATAATTTGTTTGCATTTCTCCTTTTCTCAAAATTTGAGAAATCATTCAGATTGTAATTGTATTGGTAGATAATCTTACCATTGGCTTTTGTGATGTTTTTTGATGTGTCATATTCTAAAGGGTAACATTTATCAAATAACGAATCAAACGCAAAAGATAGCGACTTACTTATTACAAAACTGGAGATAGGCGTTACGATTTCTGCACCACTAGAAAGCAATGACAAAGACAAATCAATTGAACTATTTATTAACGCTTTTGAAACATCGGCGCCGCCACTTGCGGCTTTTTCTTTACCGATGTGTTTGACTTGTATATCTCCGAAAGCAAATCCATCATCCAGGGTATAATTGTAATTAATATCTCCTGGATTGGGATGCGAGGCGGCGTTTTGATCATCTGAGCATCTAATGTATCTTATATTTGATTCTAAAGAGGGATTACCAATGCACAGATTATTAACACTATCGAAATATACTGCGTCATAACGCTCGTCATATTTATAGTTTTTATGTTCGATTACTTTTATACTCACTTGATCGGAACATTCAGCTTCAGCTTTTAATTGAATGATGTCAAAAAGCAAAAGCTGAGAAAAAAAGTTATCTCCATTGTCTTTTATTGTATTGATATAGTACCCCCATTCGGTACCACAATTATAATAGACTCCGACACTTGTAAAATAAGATTTTGGTATTAATGAAACTATTGGCGAGTCTAAATTGAGATTGGATTCGTTGCCTTGGCCAGAATAAGAAAATTTATCAAAGAGGGCACTGTTCTTTCTAATTTCTTTCGTTTTCTGGTAATAATCTAATGGAGCTTGTTGGTTGATTTGTGGTGATGTGCTATTTGCACGGATTCTTGAAATGCTCTCTTTTTTGCCACAGCTTTTGCTGTTTAAATTAGCCTTTGTCAGCCATGAATAATAAGAGTTATAACTGGTTACTAGGCGTTTGTAAACTTCACTGTTTTCCTTAGCGTCCACAGAGAGGGAAATGATTTCTTCTGCTTTTTCTTGACTTATCGAATAATATGACCGGGTTGCTTTTCCGTTTTCGTTATAGACGACGTCAAGTAATGATAAATCATTTTTTGTGATATAGTTTTTTGGCACATCGTCTTCTGCAGTAGCGTTAACTATTAATCTTATTTCTAGTACTCTCTGGTTATAGACACTCGGGTCTAAGACATCGGCCAAATAATAAGTCTTTTTCCCGTTTTGAAGGTATACCAAGAAAAAGTTTCGATTTGAAATTGCGAATCGGGAAGATTCAGAAGTTTTGTTTCGATTGCTTGGTTTGCTTTTAGTGTCCGAGGTTTGATTTCCCGATAATTGCTTTTAAATCCGAAACATAAAAATAATGCACTACTTAGTAGAACAAAAACATTACTCATTTTCATTATTTCAGCTCCTCTTTTTTATTATTGTATAACAGAAGCGCTTACATATCAAACGATAATTATTTTCTTGAACAGATTAACTTATACCGATTAATTGACGAAGTTTTTTCTGGTGGCTAAATTCTATTCACTTTTGAAAATAAAGACTCAGTCTCTTTTGGAAAACGGATACATAATATTGATTATCATTGATAGGGGTATCTATTTTGAGTATACTTAATAAGATCAAGATTCAGTGAGGAATAGAATGAACACACCCGCACAGATAGTATTGGTTGTCTTATCCTTTATCCTGATTGGTATCGTTCTCCTTCAGTCTGGTAAGAGCCAAGGTGCTTCTTCCGCTGTTATGGGCGGTAACAAGATGAATATCTTTACCCGTACCAAGGAGCGCGGAGCCGACAAAATCAGGACAATAATCACCGCCGTCTTCGTAGTTGCCTTCTTTATTACGGCGCTGCTTGCCAATTATCTATAAACCAAGATTAAGTCGATTACGGGGGCCTAGGAAGTCCCCGTTTATTTTTGAAAGAGAAACGAGAAATGACAGAAAACGAAATTATCCGCTTGCTCCAGGGAACGGTTCGGAGTGAGAAAAGCATTGATGAGCAGAGGGAGGCTTTCTCTGCCCATGACAAAGAACAAGTCAAAGAATTATTAGATCATAGGATTGAGCATGGCATCATTGCCGAAGACGATGATGGCTATTTTATCTTGAAGGAACAGAAAAGGGTCCTTGCCAAAGTCACAAGGAAGAATCGGAACTTCGTTATTCTGAAATCGATTCCGGATAACAAGGAATATCGTCTTTCCGGAAAGGAAGCAGATCAGCTTCTCTTAGGAGACCTGGTTTATCTTCAGGAATTCCAGAAAGGTGTTTTCCATGCTGTCGATTATTTAGAAAGCACGGATCATCTTAAGGGATCTTATGCTGTGACTTCCGATGGTCAGGGACAGATCCATGTCGATTATTTAAACAACTGTGGAAAGGTTGTCCTTGTCACGGAATTTGAAAACAATATCGATAAAGCAGTTCAACCAGGTGATTTATTAAATTGCCGGATTACGGAAATCAAAGGAAATATCATCAAGACAACGGCGGAATCTATTCTGGTCCGCTCCGATGATGTCGGAAGCGATATCTCTAGGATTATTGCGGATCATGATGCTCCTCTTTCTTTCCCTGCTAAGGTTACGGAAGAAGCCAAATCGGTGGAACAGGAAATCTCTCCGGAAGAAAAAGAGGGTCGTGTTGATTTCACAAAGGACTGTGTCGTTACGATTGATGGGGATGACTCCCATGACTTCGATGATGCTGTCTATGGAAAGAGAGTCCTTAATGGTTACGAAATTACCGTCCATATTGCAGATGTCACCCATTATAGGAAGAAGAATCATCCTCTCGATGATGAAGCATTTGAGAGAGGAACTTCCATCTATGTTGCTGATCGTGTTGTTCCTAGGCTTCCGTTTGAATTATCAACTGGAATCTGCTCTTTGAATCCAAACGAAGAGCGTCTGGTCCTCTCTGTCACTAGGAGGGTAGATGCAAACGGAAACGTCTTCTCTTCGAAGGTTAACCGTGGTGTCATCAAGAGCCATGGACGTCTTACCTACAATAAGGTCAATGCCTTCTTCAAAGGCGAAGATGTCGGATTCTCCAAAGAAATCGGAGAGACTCTGAACATTCTCCATGAAGCTGCTCTTAAGATCCGGAAGCGCCGTAGGCTCAATGGTGCTAGGGAACTTGAATCCACGGAACTCAAATTCACTTTAGATGAAAACGGCAATCCGATTGATGTCAAGAAACACGAAAGCGGAGAAAGCGAACAGAGGATCGAGGACCTTAGGATCATCGCCAACGTTGCTGTTGCTAAGCTTCTTAAGGAAAAAGGAGTTCCGGTTCTCTATCGTATCCATGAATTCCCTCCGAAAGATAAGCTGTCGAATCTTCGCCAGTTCCTGAAACGTCAGAAACTCTATACCGACTTCCCTAAGAGTGATGAGGATGTCTCTGGTAAGAGCCTGAATGACTATCTGAATTCTATTAAAGAACCTGGAAGGAAGAAAGCTGCTAATTACAGGGTTCTCCGTTCTAGGGCCAAAGCAAGATATTCTCCGGAAGACAAAGGACACTTCGGACTAGCTGAATCGACCTATTGTCACTTCACTTCTCCAATCCGCCGTTATCCGGACGATATTATCCATCGTGAAATCAAGGACTATATCCTTGACGGCAAGCCTTTCGATAAGGAAGAGCTGACCAACCGGCTTAGGAATGAAGGTGATTTCCTTTCGGATTGCGAGGTCCGTGCAGATAGGATTGAACGTGACTGCGATGATTTGGAAGGTGCCAAATATAGGAGGAACCATATCGGCGAGACCTATCATGGCATTGTTTCCGGAATGGTCAATCGTGGAAGGTTCATTGAAAGGGACAATGGTATCGAAGGCTTCCTTCCGTACCACTGCAGGAATGGAGATTTCTTCCGCTATAGGCCGGATTCCTATGGCGTCTTTGGACGGGATACGGACATCTCCTTCACTTTAGGAACTCCAATCGATGTCACTGTTTTATATTCGGATCCGGACCGCGTTGATATCGGACTTGCAACGCCTGTCTTCTATGACAAGTTCTGCAAGGACAGGGATATCTATCAGCGTAAGGATGTTGCTCTCAACGGATTGCATCTTGTCCATGATGACGAAGAGGGAAGGTTCACGCGTCCTGGTGAATTCTTCTTTGATGATTTTGCTCAGGATGAAAAGAAAGAGAACGATAACATGAACGAAAACGAAGAAAAGATCGAAAACCAGAGCGCAGAAGAAGAGAATCTCTCGGATGCTTTGGATCAATTAGACGGAACCAATGAGAAGATTCAGCGTGCAAACGCTGCTCATGCAGAAGAAGATGATGATTTCCGTCCGACTCCAGAACAGTGGAAGGAAGTCGATGTCATCCGTGCTGTTGAAGCCAAATATCCGGACGATGAGGCAAAGGTCATCACTGTCTTAGCTGTCATGGATATCGATGAAGACGAATACAAGCTTTTGAAACGCTTTGCTGCTCCTCGTCAGCGTCGTGAAGGACGTGGCGGTGGACGCTCTGGTTTTGGTGGACATTCTGGACATGGCTTCTCCCGTGGAGGCCGCGGAGAAGGCCGTTCCTTCGGACGTGATCGTCATTCGGATCGTGGCGGATTTGGCTCTGGACGTCCGAATCGTGGACGTTTCTCCGATGAAGGCAGAAAAGAACGTCGTGGCGGAGATTCTGGATATGCCTCTAAGACACGCCATGCTTCCTTCAGCGGCTATGCTGGAGCTTCAGATCGTGGCTTCTCCCATGGCGGAAAGGATTCTGGACGTGGAGGCTATTCTTCCCGCGGCGGAAAGTCCTTCCGTGGAGACCGTAAGGGCGGATTTGGCCATGATAAGCCGACTCCGAACTATGGCAAGAAAGGCTTTGCCCGTGCAGGGTATGGCAAGAAACACCGGGGTGAATAATCTTTTATGGCAGATTTAGACGGCGAGATTCTTCTTTGCACTAACAAAAAAGCCTATTTCAACTATTTCCTTTCCGAGTTCACGGAATGTGGAATCGAACTGAAAGGCTCTGAAATCAAGGCTCTTCGTGCGGGACATTGCTCTTTGGATGACAGTTATGTCATTATCAAAGGCGGTGAGGTCTATCTTTTAAATAGGAATATTCCAATCTTGCAGTCCAACAATTCTCTTTTCTCTCATGAACCGACGAGAACGCGGAAGCTGCTTCTCCATAAGAAACAGATTCTCGCTTTTCGTCAGAATGTTGAACGGGAGGGCTATACCTTAGTTCCTGTCCGTGTCTACATCAAAAAAGGAATCTGCAAGGTTCAGATTGCCCTTGCGAAGGGAAAGAAGAACTACGATAAGAGAGAAGTCATTAAGGAAAGAGAAGACAAAATTCATGCTTCTAGAAGGAGGAAGGCAATCAACCAGCGTTGATTGCCTCTTCTTTTTCTTTGTTGTATATTATCTGTTAAAATGTTGAATATTATATAGAGGCGAACAGAAATGAAGAAACAGTTCAAAGACCGGAATAGGATACTTGTCATCGGTTCTTCCCGTCTTGGAGCATCCATTGCTTCCATGTCTTCCGTAGACGGAATCTATACTTCCATTATTGACAGGGACCAGAACGCATTTAAAAAACTCGATCCGGATTACTCCGGATATACTTTTGTCGGTGATGCAACGGATAACAGGATCCTTGAAAAGGCCCATATCGACTCTGCTAAGGAAGTCGTTGTAGCAACTGGTGAAGATAATGTTAATGTCTTGATTGCTTCTAGGATTGCTACTCTTTATGATGTTCCTTATATCATTGTCCGTCTCCGTGATGAACGAAAAGCGTCTCTTTTGAATGATGATCGTATTTCGATTATCTCTACTGGAAGGCTTTCTATCCAGGCTTATAAGACGATTCGAGGAAGGGAGGACGAAGATTAAAATGAAAATCTTGATCTGTGGCGGAGGAAGCGAAGCCGACTACGTTCTTTCTGCCTTTGCAAAAACCGGAAATCAGATTGTTGTCAGGAATGATGACAAGAAGGTGGCCGATAGGATTTCCGAGCATTGGAATATCCCAGTTCTTGTCTCTGATCCGACAAAAATCTATTCTTTTGAGACGGCAGATGTAACAGGATTTGATTTGGTCATTGCTTTAAGGCATAGCGATGCTGACAACTTTGTCTGTTGTAAGATTGCAAAAGAGCTGCTCGGCATTAAGAAAGCTATTTGCACGGTTCACAATCCTCACCATGTCCGTCTCTTTGTCCAGATGGGTGTTGATAGTCCGATTTCATCTACTTATTTATTAACGGAACGAATCAAAGGCGAGTCGGATATTGAGTCTGTATTCCGTACCTCTTCTCTTGAAAATGATAAGTTGGTTATTACCGAAATCCGTATTAAACCAAGCTTCTGGTGTGTTGGAATGAGCTTAAAGAATCTTGGACTTCCTAAGACTGGAAACATCACTTGTATCTTCCGTGATCCAATGGTTATCATTCCTCGCGGTGATACTAGGATTCAGGCAGAAGATACTGTGATTATCGCTTCTGCTCCGGAAAACCAGGCAGAGCTCGTTAAGTTCATCAAGGGGTAATCATGGCGACGAACGACTTTTACTTCCGGTTTGAACAGCCAAAGCAACAACCGGAAAAGAAACTGGTTACCGGAACCCGGCTTGTTCTCGGGTACATCGGTATCTTTTTAATTACCATCGGTTTTTTTGTCCTTCTGCCTCTGATCATGCTTGCTTTTTATCCAAAGGAATGGAAAGATTATCTTTCTTTTTTGATTCCGGGTGGAACTTCGTTAGGACTTGGCATGATCCTTGTTCTCTTGATTTTTAAGAAGCCAACTGGAAAAAGGACTTCTTTGCAGGCTCTTGGCATGTTGGTTGGCATCTGGATTCTTGCTATTTTGGCTTCTGCTGTTCCGTATCTTTTCTATGGATATACATTTAATCAAGCTCTTTATGAATCGGCATCCGGCTATGCGACGGCTGGTCTTACCATCATCGATTTTTCGAAAGAACTTTATTCCTTACCGAATGGAACCACGGATGTCTATCATCATTGTCTGTTCTTTCATCGGGCTTTGACTCAGTTTGTCGGAGGTATCGGCCTTGTCTTAACTGCTGCTTCTGCCTTCTCGGAATCTTCTGGATTGAATCTGTATCAATTAGAAGGACATAACGATAAACTTCTTCCGAACCTTGCAAAATCTGCGCGCCTTATCTTTTCTATCTATCTTGCTTATAGGGTTTTGGGAAGGGTGCTTTATATTTCCTTTGGAGTCAAACCCTTCGATGCTCTCTGTCATTCGATTACGGCTCTAGCAACTGGCGGATTCTCAACAAAGGCAAATAGCATCAATTCTCTTTCTCTCGAAGTGTCTTTGAACGGACAGTGGAGAGGTATTGCGATAGAAATTGTCACTGAAGTCCTGAGGCTTCTTGGTGCTACGAACTTTAGGATTCATTATTCTTTGTTTAAGCGGAAATTCAAAATTCTTCGCCATTTTGAATTTGTTGTGTTCTTCTTGATTCTTTTGCTCGTCTGGCCTTTCATTATTGCTGGATTTTCTCAGTATTTTGGTGGAAATGTCGCAGCCGGCTTCCGTTACGGAACGTTTGAAAGGATCTCTGCACTTGCTGGTGCTGGCTTTCAGTCTGTAGATAGTTATCAAGCCCATGCTGTTAGGAATTCTGCTTTTGCCTCCTCTTCCTCTGGCTTCTATGGATTTACGTCTCTTGGTTCTCTTACCCCGGTTATGGCTATACAGGGATATACAAGCGGACAGAGGATCCGTTTTCCTACTTATGTGATCTTCCTTCTTACTGTGCTTAGGAGGACTGGTGGCCAGAATGGATCCACATCCGGTGCTATTAAGCAGCATCGTATTGGTCTTGCTTTGGGAGATATTCTTTTCCGTATCAAAGCCTCTCAGAGAAAGAACGGAGAAGAAGAGGTTCAGACCATCTATAAGTATGGAGTCAAGACCAGAGTTACCAAGGAAGAAGTATCCGAAGCCTGGACTTACATTGCTTCCTATACGATAGTGACGCTTTTTGGTGCTCTTCTTATGGCTTTGATTGCAAAACAGTGCAATTGGGCAAGAGGAGATAGGACCGGAGATGCTTTTACTTTTAGTGACTGCCTCTTTGATTTTGCTTCTGCTATCGGCGGTGTTGGTCTCTCTACTGGAATCATCAACTACTCACGCTCTAGGACCGCTCCTGGTATTGCTGTTCTCTATATCGAGATGGTCGGAAGGTTATTAGGCCGTCTTGAGCTATTTGTCTATGTGTCTCTCTTTGGAAAGAGGATTCGTTCTCTTAAGAACCGAAAGAATTCCTATAGTAAGAAGAATCTAGGACTAGCAAAAGCGGCACAGGAAGAGAGGAAAAAGAAAGACGAATTTGCTTCTACTGTTTCCGGGCAAGCCAGCAGAGAACAAGACGATAATTCAAAATCGGATGAGAAATAAAGTTCCTGTTTAAAAAGGATATATATTTATTTGCGATAAGATTCTGATATGTTGTCGATTTGCAAGGATATCCTTGAGATGGGCTTGAGTTTATTTGGGAAAGATGGATGGATAGTAAAAGGAGAACAAGACTCTTCTTTGTGGTTTGATGAAAGAATAAAAAAAGGACAATTCCAGAAGATTTGTTACTGGGATTGTCCTTTTTCTGTTACTTTAATTCTGTAAGGTAATATTTTTTCCTTGCTTGGAAGGTTTCTTCGCTGAGATCGTGTTCTACTTTGCAGGCATCCTCGTAGGCGGTTTCCTTGGGAACTCCAATGGCAATGAAAATGCCACCGATAACCTGATGCCGTTCATATATCTTTTTTGCAATCTTCCTTCCTTCATCGGTTAAGGTGAGAACCTGTTTTTCTCCAACGGAGACAAGTCCGCTATCCTCTAGCTTTTTTAATGCAATGGAAACACTTGCTTTGGAATAGCCCATCGATTCAGCAATATCGACTGCATGAACGTTTGAATTTCCGTTTTCCTGAAGCATTAATATTCGTTCAAGATAATCTTCTTTTGACTCGTTTGTTGTAATCATAATAAATAATATGATAAAGGGAAAAGAAAAGTTATTCAAGCAATGCGTTCATTAAGAACGAAACTTCTTCTTTAAACGGTAAGAAAAAGATTCCTTGACTCCTTCTTCGTAGGCGATTCCAAGTAGCTTGTATCCAGAACCACTGAGTGCTCTCTCGGCTTCTTCCTTATTTATTTTATTGTCAGAACAAATAATGGAAGTGTTCTTTCTTGCACTGCTTTTAACATCCACTGCTTCTTTAATGTGGTCTAGAAGCAGACGGTTGACATGGGCTTCGCATTCGGGACATTTCCTCCCATCGATGGATAAAACTGTTTTTGTCATAGGTAGATCTCCTTTGCTGTTAGTATACACTAATTTTTTATTGACAATAAGAAACAACGGTTTTAGAATATCATACGTTAGCTACAGCTAACCAATTAAAAGGAGGGTTCATGATGCCATTATTCTTAGCAGAAAATGAAAAGAACTATCGTATTATGCATGTATCTGCAGCACTAGGCAGGAAAAAACACCTGGCAAGTCTTGGAGTTGTCGAAGGACATGAATTCCGTGTTATGTCTCAGGAAGCAAGCGGAACGATTGTTCGCATCGGAGATACCCGCCTAGCGTTGGATCGCCAAATTGCATCCCGCATTAGTGTAGAAGAAAGGAACGAATAGCTTATGGAAAAGGCAAAAGACGAACTGAAAATCGGTGACTTTGTAACGCTCGACCAGTTACCGGTCGGTGCCAGCGGAGTTATCGAGAAGGTTTCCGGCGAAGGACGCCTTCGCCGGAGAATCTTCGACAGGGGACTTACTCCAGGTGCAGAAGTCTTCCTTCGTAAGAAAGCCCCGCTTGGAGATCCGGTGGAGATTACTCTCCGCGGATATGAACTCACGCTTCGTAAGAGCGAAGCTGAGAATGTGAACAGGAAAATCACTGCTCTCACTAGTGACGAGGAGTAATCATTCATGGAAGAAAAGAAATTAACCTTTGCCCTTGCCGGCAACCCGAACTGCGGCAAAACAACCCTTTTCAACTCTTTGACAGGATCAACTGCCTATGTTGGAAACTGGCCGGGTGTCACTGTTGAAAAACGGGAAGGAACTTATCAGAACAAGGAAGTCGGAAAAGCGGAGATTGTTGACCTCCCAGGTATCTATTCCAGGAGTCCGTACACTCCGGAAGAAGTTATCTCCCGTAATTTCATCTTAGAAGAGCATCCGGATTGCGTCATCAATGTTATTGATGCCACTAACCTCGAACGTAACCTTTATAGGACCACTCAGATTCTTGAAATGGATGTTCCTGTTGTTATTGCCTTAAACAGGATGGATGCCTTAAAAGATACTGGCGTAACCATCGACTCCAAAGAACTGAGCAAACGACTTGGTGTTCCGGTTGTTGAAATCTCCGCTCTTCATCGTACAAACCTTGATGAACTTAGGAAACTGGCAATTGAAACTGCTAAGACCAAACGTCAAGGAAAATCAGGCTGGGCAGGCGGAAATCTGAATGCAACCTTGGAACAAGCCAAGAAGGTGTATGCAGATGAAAATATCGAGAATCCTCTCTTCCATGCTGTCAAAGCATTAGAGGGAGATGAAATCGAGCAACAGAAGAACAAGGTTGCTTATGAAGCTGTTAGCAAGCTTGGTGTTACTGCTGAAGACTTCGAGGCGAATAGTGCTGACCTTCGTTACAAGTATATCAGCAAACAATTAGAGGGCTGCCGGAAAGGCGCACCGATTAAGGAAAGCAAGAAGCTGTCCTTATCCGATAAGATTGATAAAGTCTTGACGAATAAGTGGGCTGCCTTCCCAATCAGGATTGTCAGGCTCTTCTTAGTCTTCCACTTCACTTTCTCTGATGATCTCTTCTATTTACATGCTAGGGGTGTCAATTTCGGAGAAGGCTATCACGGATTGATTAAGATTACTGTCGGTGATGGCGATCCAACTGCTGTCTTCGACGGACTCTTCTGGTCCGATGGTGGTCTCCATTCGATTGGTACCTTCTTCCAAAGCTTGATTGGTGATGGAAACGATAATGGATTACAAGGTCTTATCTGCCTTGCCATTCAGAAGGGACTTGTCGCTGCCGGCTCACCGGAATGGCTGACTAGCTTTATCTACGATGGTATCTTAAATGGTATCTCCGCCGTTATCGGATTCGTTCCGCTTATCAGGGTCCTCTTCGCATTCTTCGCTTTAAGGGAAGATTCTGGTTACAGGGCTCGTATTGCCTTCGTTCTGGATCGTGCCTTCCGTCGTTTCGGTGTTTCCGGACGTGCCTTTATTCCTAGGATCATGGGTCTTGGATGTGGTGTTCCGGCTATTATCAATACTCGTACGCTTGCCTCTGATAAGGAAAGAACAAAGACAAGGCGTGTCATTCCGTTCTTCACCTGCGGTGCAAAGGCAACCTTCCTTTCTGTTATTGCCGCTGCCGTTGCTGAAGCTGCTGGATTCGATGGTGGATTATTCACTTTCTTAGTTTATAGGCTTGGATTTGTCATTGCAATCGTTGCTGTTGTCGCAAGGAACGAAACCACTCAGCGTGAGAAGGTTCCTCCGTTCATTAGGGAGCTTCCGAGCTACCATCTTCCGCAAGCTCATGCTCTTCTTATCCATGTCTGGGACAAAGGAAAGCATTATATCAAGAAAGCCTTCACGATTATCTTTGCTTCTACAGTTCTGATCTGGTTCTTACAGTCGTTCACTCCGACCTGGACATTCATTCCTGGCACGGAAGGTGTCTTAGATGATTCTGCTTCTATCCTCTGCCACATTGGTCAGATTATTGCTCCGATCTTCACTCCGATGGGATTTGGAAACGTACAGGGCGGAAGCCTTGCCTGGACCTTCGCTGTCAGCTCTATTCAGGGTATTGTTGCAAAGGAAGCTGTCACGTCTACGATGGAACAACTCTCTTCTATGGCTCAGGTTCGTAGCATCTTAGCTGCAAATGGTATTGAAGCTGTTGGCGGATTCGCTGACATTGTCAAAGCTGCCCAGCTTACTTCTACTGGTGCTCATACGATTGATGCTGCTTCTCTTACTGCCTTTGCTGTCTTCAACAGGACGACGATTCCTTGCTTTGCTTCTGTTGCAACAAGGAAAGGAGAGTCTGTCAACCGTAAGTCCTATCTTGGAACTCTTGCCTTCTGGATTGTCACTTCCTATGTCATGGGCTGCCTCACCTACATCTCCATCGAATGGACCTGGACTCTTGGTATCACTCTGCCTGTCATTGTCTTAGCTCTTGTCGGACTTCACTTCTACAACAAGAACTATTGGAAGAAACAGGCAGCTAAGGACGCTGCTGCATGATTCTTTCATCTTCCCTTGCATTGACAATCACCATTCTAGCTGTCGTACTTGCTGCTTTCCTTGTTGTTATCATCTATCTTGCCTATCGTAAAAGCAAAGGTCATCGTCTTACGGAAGACGAAGATCCGAAGGAAGAGAGGAAGTACTTAAGGCTCCGATACAAAGGAGAAAAGAAAAGACAGCAGAAGAAGGCGTTAAAGAAAAAACGCCAGCTTGAGAAAAGGGATAAAAAAGAATCCAATAAGAAAGCTGATAACTGACTCATTTCAGTTACATACCTCCAATAAAGAAAATCCGGCAGAACAACCGCTGCCGGATTTTTCTATTGCGTGTAAAGAATCCATTCATCTTCTGTACTTTCTGATGAAATATTTATTCTTTGAATAAGTCTGCAATTGTGTTGATACGAAAGTAACGGAATGACTGGTTGACTAAAGGAAACAAATTGAATCGGAAGAAATATAGGATGACTTTTGTTTAATCAAAACTGAAATCCAGGAGATGTTGTTAATCTAGTACACAAAGATCCGTTTCATACAGGACACTGATAGCATAATCGGATTGGGGCAAGCGCTGGAAGTTGTTTTTCTGAATTACCTCGTTTATTTCATCAATTGTCAGTTTTTCACTATAGGTATAGACAATCCTTGGAAGACCGGTTTCAATGTTGGAAAAGTGGTCGAAAGTCATTGCATATTGTTGCCTGATTTCTAATCTACGGATCCTGTAGTGACAGTGTAGCCTTGCACTAAGGTATGTGCTGCTCCCAGCGTAATCATCGGGATGTTCTGTCAGATATTCATCGGTGATTTTCCGCGAATCGAAATCATCATTGAAGTCAATATAAAAACTTGTTCCGTGGATTTCCTTATTGTTTGTATTGGATTGATTCTCAAGGATATTTAAGTAATCGATGTTGGAATATAGGAAGGTTTCTTTTGAAGGATCTTCTTGTTGTTTGCATGCAGTGAATAAACTACAGCAAAGAGCCAAAACTAGAAGTTGTTTTTTCATTTTGTCTGCCCCTTTTTATATTTCTATAATGCACCAAGCGATTGCACCGCTTTCGGGATCTGTTGTCTTTTTAACTGCTTTTTTTAAAAGCTCTAAATAGTAGTCTCCCTTAGGTAAATAAGTTTCTATCCGCTCAACATTCGTCTTCTCTGTGCAGGAACTAGCCAATAGTTTATCCTCAGAAGAATAAAGATAAAAATCATAATCTGAGAAAAACTCAGCGTAAGTGTTTCCATCCGCTTTTGCTTCCGCAAGCCAAAAGGAGGAAGCTATAAATGAAGAGTACTTGTTTATATGGAAAGCCTTTGTTCTAAAACTTGTTTGACTATTTTCGAGATTAAAACCAGCAATGTTGTTTATGTTATTAGCGGCAAAACAATAGTTAATCATACCAGCACCAAATTGTTGGTTGAATCCTGCGCGATTTGGTAAATTTTCTTTTGCGTTAGACTCCAATTCCTTAGGCCAAGAGGAAGCGCAGAGCAATGCAAACACTTTTTCCGGATGTTTTTGAAGAAAAGGATAGTTTTTCATGAGTGTGGCTACTTCTGATGTTACAATTGGAGTGGAAAAGCTTGTCCCTCGTGCAAAAGAATCATCGAATGGAATATTGAATTCTCCAGGTGCAACGACATCAGGTTTAATATGGTAAGTGCGGTAAGTTTTATACTTTGAAAAATCAGAAACTTTGTTCCCAGTAATGTCAGTAGACCCAACTGTTATTGCATTATAGCAAGAACCAGGAGCACTGATTCTATCACTTTCGTCATCAGAGATATTCCCTGAAGCAGCTACAATTAGTATGTTTTGCTCTTTAGAAAACTTATCAAAAAGCGTCTGCATTTTTTTAAGAATACTTGAAAAATGGCTATCATAGTTGACGATATGAAAACTCCTATTTACAACTTTAACCCTATTTTTGGCCCTCTCCTGTAAGTTTTCAAATATATTTTCAATAGAAAAGCCTGATAAGTAACAATAAAGTGGAGCACCCTTGCAGAGACCTTTATCTCCGGTAATAATAGAAGCTACTTTACTGATGTGAGAATATTGGCGCCAGTCTATGCCATTGTCAAATATAAGTTTTCCATAGTCGTAGGAAATCGTTTTGGTTAATAATTCTTGGCTGGAAAGTGGCTCTAAAATGCCAATAGAAGGCCATTCATCATTCAAAGAAGTGGCATAGTTTAGACCAGTGTGACTAATTGCTTTCTCAAAAGAAGAATCAGAATTCGAAGTAAAAACACTTATGTCTGACGAAATCTCTTTAGAATAAATATTAAAAGCTGATATGACCCAATCCGTAGGAATGGAGTAAAGATTAATTCCTTCTAACAAACTTCCTATGTTTTGATCTGAAATAACTTCGGGGAAGAAGAATGTAAAACAAGGATATGTGATATTGAAATCCTTTAGATTTTGAATATTCAAATGATATTCACTAATTAGGTTGTCTTTTAAATGGTAATAATATTCGTTTGCTGCCTCATGAAGAAATGCGTCTAAGGCCTTTGGAGACTGATTATAACTCGAATTATTCTCATAGTATGATATTATTTCAGAAGAATTAAAGCTATCTGGAACCATGAGAGAAAGCTCCGAATGGTTAAACTTTCCTTGTTCTTCGTTTTGATTATTTAACGAAATTTCATCACCTTGAAAGCAGGCATTTGTGATAGGAATATTGTTAAAAGGATTTTTAGTACTCTTAATATTACAACAAGAAAATAAAAAGAATGCGAATGCCAATTTTTGTTCAAAACGTTTCAATTCACAATCCTCCTTTATTTTTTAGTGATTATAAATCTTAAATACACATAATTCAATAGGCCATATTAAGAATCGAAAGCTGTCAATAGTTTGTGTAAATAGGAGAAGCAGCTGCATGTCCTATCCCTTTCTTCCTGTCCATGAGCAGGAAGAAAGGTCTGTCTCGCCTAGACCGCGAACCCCATCTTCGCCTGCTCGTCATGGCCCATCTTCATCAGACCCTTCCTGACACAGACCCCGACTTGTCGTAGCTGCGGAACGCGTTCACCATTACGATGGTCGTGTTACCCTTGCTGTTCGCAAGGGTCCGCTTGTGCGTCTCCCGTTTGAGACTCCCAAATGTCGTCTTCTGTTCTCCTTACACAAACTTCATGCTACTCTCCGGTGATTCTCCGCGAATCGAAATCATCATTGAAATCAATATAAAAACTTGTTCCGTGGATTTCCTTATTGTTTGTATTGGATTGATTCTCAAGGATATTTAAGTAATCGATGTTGGAATATAGGAAGGTTTCTTTTGAAGGATCTTCTTGTTGTTTGCATGCAGTGAATAAACTACAGCAAAGAGTTTATATTAAGATTTATTTCTTTATTTTTCATCCTCCTTCCATCCAATCCTATAAGATTATAGTGTTTTAATTTCTTCCGACTTTTGATTTTAAGTCAAGAAGGGATGGAAGGGATGTTAAGATGGCTAATAACAGACTGAGCAATAATAGGATTAGAATTTGAATATATCCAGGACTTAGTAGCATGAATTCTGGATAACCGGTTATAAGACAGCTTTTCAGGAGTGCATTGACGATATACCTGAAGGCAATAGAGAGAAGGAAAGAGGACAAGAAAGTTAACAGAGGTGCCAGAATCGCTTCTTTTCGTATTTCGTTTTCTGTTGTGCCCCTGCACTTTTGGTAGTAGGCATCGATTGATAATATTAAGAAATTGACTTTGAAGAAGTAGAACTCGAGGATAATAGCAGCAATCATAGAAAGAACTGCAAGAATTAGGAACCAAGTACTGAGTCTCTGTTTTTTATTGCTTGCAGCTGCAATGTATGCAGAGAAATTTCTTATAAGATAAAGATTGTGATTCGAATATCTACTAGACTGCCTTGATATCAGTTCCCTTAAAGATGTTCTGTTTGTAATTGGGGTCAGGACTGTAGAATAGGTGGCACCGCCATCATAATAGATTTTGGATAAGGTTTCCTCTTTCCTGATTGGGTATCGGAGCTTTGAGTCATTGTTGATTAATGTAAGCCCTGAAAGTCTAAAAGGAAGAATCTTATTTTCATTCGTTTCTTTGTCATTGTATTGATAAGAAAAGTCTCTTTCCGAGAAGATAGAATCTTTATAGTAATTCCTGTAATAAGATAACCTCTTCCTTCCAAGAGAATAGATTTCAGAAAATGCTTTACTCTCCCCTGGAACAGAATAATCTGGAATTCCATATTCGAATACTTTTGTGAGGTATTGCTCGTAAATCTTTGGCTTATCTTCTTCTGGGATTATAGAAGGAGCTGATGTATTTAAGCTTTTATAGTAGTTCAAAGCTTCTGTTTCAAAATCAAATTCTTTTTCATTGATAGCATTCTTATAGTAATCTATGTTGATAGCATTCTTATAGTAATCTATGGAGTAAGTGTGAATAGGAAAACGGATGAAATCATAGAAGAAGTCATAGGGTTTTCCAGTATAAGTGAAATCGGTAGTGGCGCCTTGCTCAAGGAACTTCTTTGGAATTACGATATTCCTCTCCTGATCTAACTTGCCTGCATCTTTCAGTCCTCTGATATAAGATTGAAGACTAAGACTTAAGAAATCATCCGAATCATAATTGGAGTCTTGGAATAATTGAATCTTCTTTTTATTTGCCTCTCGGAGATATTCATAATTATAGGATTCACTGTCATTTGGCAGCCATGGCTTTTGATCTAGAATGAAGTAATTATTAGCTCTGATATCATAATAGTGAGAACAATGTGATTGCTTTAAATTCTCGAAAACATTTCTACTAACAAAGAAGATGTTAATATAGGAATCCTTCTTTAAATTGTACAGTTTATTTCTTTCATCTTTAACTACTTTGTTTGATGAAATATCTGTTTTTTGATTGAGACAGTAGTCTTTGAATTCTTTGAAGTCCTTACTATCGTAGACCGTATCGAGAACACCAGTGATGGTGAGCTCAGGAAGAATCTGCTTTCTATTTGTATTGCAAAGTGTGATTTTCTTGTTGAGAAGAGAGTTTGGACTCAATTCTCTCTTGCCTGAGGTATAACTTAAGACTTCGACTTGGAAGTCCGTCAGCCTGATTTCATTGTTCTTTTCCGGAAGTCTTCCAGCAATGAGTTTATAATCACTTGGGAGCTTTTCCCTAGAATCAAGACAAGCATATCGGTAATCCATATTCCCAAGGTCAAAATAAGATTCATTGATTCCATCTGAAGAATCAGGATTATATTTTCTTTCTGTGAAAACTGGATTATCTTCGTAATAAGCAGCTGGGGTGTAATCTTGAATGACTTTGAGGAACGGCAAGGAAAACTTTTTTGATAAAGAATCGACATTGCTGTCCGAAAAAAAGGCATACTGTTTAGAATCTCCAATCCTATAATAATTGGATAGGGAACAATAATCCTCCTTCTGGCCAATAATAGAATCTGCAGTCAGACTAGTATCACTTTTTAATCTTAACAAGCTATAAACACCCGAAAAAGCAAGGGCAAGCCCGGATGTTAGAATAGTAGCAGAAAGAAGAAACTTATTGTTTTTCCTATTCTTCCATGCAATCGAAAAAGAATGTCTAGATTCTAAAGAGTCTTTGTGTTTTGTGTTTGGCGTTTTTATGTTACTCTCTGCTGATTCAGAAAGCGGGATACTGGAAATCAGGCTTTTATTTTCATATACAATAGAAAAATCAAGATATTGATTGACTGCGGATGCTTTACTACATTCAAGGATAATCAATCTCTTCTTTGATTCCTCTTTTAGTAATTCAGCAATCTCCTTTGCTGATTCCTCTGAAAGGAAGGAAAAAGGATCATTGGCAAGGATAATCTTGGAATTTTTTGCAATTGCACGGGCAAGAGATGCTTTCTGAAGATTTTCTTTCGAGAGATCATAAGGCATTTGGTTCCTGTAAGAAGAAAGACCTAGAGATGTAAGTTCCTTTGTTGCTTTTGCCTCCGCATCTTTGTCATTTTTTAGCCAAAGAGGATACTCTACATTCTCTAGAACACTCAAGGACATCTGCATCCTATGATTTTTCAGAAGCAGTCCAATCTTGTCTTTACGATACTCTTCTGCTTGCTCTTTACTATAAGAGAGAATATCTTCTCCATCTATCCAAATAGAACCTGCAGTTGATTCTTTTAAGCCAAGCAAAATCTGAGAAAAATCATCAGCTTCGATTTCGCTCAGGCCTTGTATTCCAATCCTTCCATGTTCTGGAAATTTTAAATCGATTTTGTCAAATGTGTCATTATTGTTCTTGCTGAACTTAATATTATTTCTTTTTTATGGACTTATACCTTTAGCTCAACATGTACATCTGTGAAATAATCAGAAAGAAAAACCTAATGAAGCAAGAAAACAAAGTGACATTTTGCTCTAAGCGAATCATATCCTTCCTCCTTTTTTTAATAATTGTACAATGGGTAAATCACAAAAACAAGTGGTAATTAAATATAATTATATGAGAAGGAAAGGAGTTGCTTTACTAGTAGCTTTGAAATAATTGCCTTATTTACTCATCATGAATTGGCTTGAATATTAATTCGAAATAAAAAACTGCTGCACTTTCGTGCAGCAGCCTTTTGTCTTAAATAGGATTCAGTAGATTAGTACTGATAGCCTTCGTCCCGGACTTCAGCCTGAGCAGCTGCTAAGCGAGCGCCAGGGACACGGAACGGAGAGCAGGAGACATAGTCGATTCCGTATTTATCGAACAGAGCGATAGATTCCGGATCGCCGCCAGCTTCACCGCAGACACCGCAGTGGAGATCAGGGTTGGCTTCTTTGCCTTCCTTGACGGACCTAGCGATTAAACGTCCGACACCATCGTTATCGATGGTCTTGAACGGATCGAATTCGATGAGGTGTTCATCGAGGTAAGGAGTGATGTAAGAAGAATAGTCGTTACGGGAGAAACCGAAGGTGAACTGAGTGAGGTCGTTGGTTCCGTAGGAGAAGTAAGCAGCATGCTTACCAATCTGGCCACCAGTTAAAGCAGCACGCGGAGTTTCGACCATGGTTCCGACGATGTACTTCCTCTTCTTATCATAAGCGGATTCGGCAATAATCTTATCAGCGACTTCGCTGACTAAGTTCTTGACGAAGACGAATTCCTTCTCGGCAACAACCTGCGGGACCATTAAGGATGCAACGATATGGACCTTCTTGCCAGCCTTTTCGGAAAGGGTCTTCTCAGCGCGTAAAGCAGCCTTGATGACAGCTTCAGCCTGCCTGCGTCCGATTTCAGGATAGACAACGTCAAGACGGCAGCCACGGAGACCCATCATCGGGTTAGTCCTGTGGAGTTCCGTAATACGACGGTTGATCTGCTCAACGCTCTTGCCGGACTTCTTGGCTAAGGAAGCGATATCCTCGGCGTTGTTCGGTAAGTATTCATCAAGCGGCGGATCTAACAGACGGACAGAGATGTTGATTCCGTTGACAGCTAAATACCTGTTGTAGAAATCCTCTTCCTGGAATTTCTCAAGCTTGTTGAGGTAGCCGACACGTTCTTCAGTGGTATCAGAGAGAATCCTCTGCTGCCTGATGATAAGACGGTCTTTTCCACGGAACCTGTGCTCAGTACGGCATAAGCCGATGCCCTTTGCACCAAGCTCGATAGCCTTTGCGGCTTCTTCCGGAGTATCGGCGTTGGCCTTGACTTCGATACGAGCATACTTATCAGCCCATTTCAGGACTTTCTTGAAGTTCGGATTATCTCCGCCTTCCTTGGTTTCGACAGCACCATCATAGATGCATCCAGTGGAACCATTGAGGGAGATGATATCTCCTTCTTTGTATTTCTTTCCACCGAGTTCCATTGTGCCTTTGACTTCATCGACCTTTAAGGCACCGCATCCAGTGATACAGGTCTTACCGATCTGACGGGCAACAACAGCTGCGTGGCTGGTCCTGCCACCGCGCCTAGTTAAGACACCCTGAGCAGCGACCATACCGCCTAAGTCTTCCGGAGAAGTCTCAGCACGGACTAAGATGAGCTGGGCATTCTTGTCTTTTGCCTTTAAGGCCTGAGCCTTTTCGGCAGTGAAGACGATGTGTCCGACAGCAGCACCCGGGCCTGCCGGATTACCGGTAGCGATGGTGACAGCTTTCTTCTCAGCGGCTTCGACGAAAGTCGGATGGAGAAGTTGATCAAGCGAACGAGGTTCAACACGTAAGATAGCGTCTTTCTCGTCGATTAATCCTTCCTTGACCATATCGGTTGCAATCTGAAGAGCTGCAGGGCCGGTACGTTTTCCGTTACGGGTCTGTAAGAAGTAGAGCTTTCCGTCTTCGACAGTGAACTCGAAGTCCTGCCTGTCTTTATAATGCTTTTCAAGCTTCTTTGCAGAATCAACTAACTGTTTGTAGATGTGCGGCTGCTGTTCCTTTAAGGCTTCGATGTGAAGCGGAGTACGGATACCAGCAACAACATCCTCACCCTGAGCATTGATTAAATACTCGGCGAAGATCTGGTTATGACCATCGGTCGGCTGACGGGTGAATCCGACACCGGTACCGGAGTTGTCATTCCTGTTTCCGAAGGCCATCGACTGGACGTTGACAGCAGTTCCCCAAGAATAAGGGATGTTGTTCATCTTACGGTAAAGGGTAGCACGTTCATTATCCCAGGAGTGGAAGATTGCTTCGACAGCAGTCCTTAACTGATCGACTGGGTTGGACGGGAACTCTTCCTTGAAGGTCTTCTTGTAGTATTCCTTATAGGCAACGACTAACTTCTGAAGTTCTTCGACCGGAACATCCTTGTCGTTCTTGATGCCAAGACGTGCCTTGGTATCTTCTAACCTCTTGTCCCTGTCAGTACGCGGCCATCCCTTGGCAATGTTAGTGAACCTAAGGATGAAACGACGATAGGAATCATAGGCGAAACGAGGCTTTCCAGACTGCTTTGCTAAAGCCTCGACGGTCTCATCATTCAGACCGAGGTTGAGGATGGTATCCATCCTACCAGGCCTAGAGACACGGGCGCCAGAACGGACGGAGACAAGTAACGGCTTTGGACCATGTCCAAAGGATTTGCCAGTACGTTCCTCGAGAGCCTTGATGTTCTCTTTGATTTGTTTCTGGATGTCTTTCGAGATCTTACGACCATTATCATAGTAAGCAGTGCAGGCTTCTGTGGTAACAGTGAATCCATCCGGAATCAGAATGCCGATGTGTTTCCTTTCGGCAAGACCTGCGCCTTTTCCACCGAGCAGGTTCTTACGATCCTGAACGGTAGCGCCGGTTCCGTAACCTTCACCGAAGCTGTAGACATACTGTCCCGGCTTGTAGGTGCTGTGCGGTTTCTTGGCCTTAGGGGCAGAAACTGCTTTAACAGATTTCTTCTTAGTAGCCATTTTTCCTCCTAAAAAATATAAATCAGGGTTTTCCCTGTCATTAATTCTATCATAATTAAACAATATTGTGTGATGAAAACTTGTGTTTGAAAGCAAAGGCAATTTCAAATTGTTCTTTTTGAATCCAAACTGGGTTTCTTCTTCCCTTTTTGAAGCAGAAAAATAGAATTTTAAGGTCTTAATGACTGCTTGTTTTTACTCCATTCAAGGATGATAAATTTTTTTGAAACAGGAAACAAAGAAGATGTCTGTGCTACACTACTTCCGATAGGAGGTAATCCATTATGCAAGATGATTTTGACTTTGTCTGTCCGACGAAAATCTATTTCCGTGAAAACGGGGTTGGCGAAATCGGAAAAATAATTCATGATGACTATCGTTTCAAGAAAGTATTTCTTATCTATGGGGGTTCTTCTCTGAAGAAAAGGGGAGCCTATGATAAGATTGTTGATTCTTTGAAGGCAAATGGGATTGAATACAGGGAATACGGAGGCATTCAAAAGAATCCAGATATTGAGGATGTAAATAACATTCTTTCTCTTTGCCGTCCTTTCCAGCCGGAACTGGTTTTAGCAGCAGGCGGCGGATCGGTGTTGGACACGGCGAAAAGTGTTTGCCATGGATATTTCTATGATGGAGATCCGCTCGACTTCAATAAGCACCTTGTCACTCCTCTTCATGCCCTTCCTCTGGCTACTATTATTACTCTCTCGGCTTCTGGATCGGAGAGGTCGGATTCCTGTGTTATTTCAGACCGGATGCATCATTTCAAAGGCGGCTTTAACTCGGTAACCAATTATCCTCTGTTCTCTTTAGAGGACCCGTCTTTGACTTTCTCTGTTCCTCCCTATCAGCTTGGATGTGGTATTTCGGATAGGTTCTCGCATTCCTTTGAACGTTATTGTTCTCCTTCTCATGAGCTGGAACCTTGTGATGGCCTTGCTTTAAGTATTAGGAAGAGCGTTGTCTCTATTACGAAAAGAGTCTTAGCAAAAGCAGATGACAGGGAAGCAAAGCGTGCAAGGAGGATTTGTGGATCCTTAAGCCATGATGGGTTCACAAACTTTGGAAAGAAGAAACTGTTTATTGTCCATAAGGCAGAGCATAGGCTCTCTGGAAAATATCCAGATCTTGTCCATGGACAAGGAATTGCGCTTCTGATGCCTAGTTATCTAGCAGAAAACGAAGCGAAACTAGAAGAGAAGATTATTCTTCTTGGAAAAGAAGTATTCGGAGTCACTGGTTCTGTTAAAGATGCTATTGCTGCCTTAAAAGCATGGCTTGATAGTCTTCCGATTGCACATAGTTTCTCTGAGCTTCCATTTGAAATCAAAAAAGAAGATATTGAAAAAGCAAAAGGACTGCTCCTTCTGAAGTAGACTCTTCTTTTCTAGACTAACGGATAAGTTAATTTCAGTTTATAATAGAATTTAGTGTTGTGTGTTATTCCATCAGGAGGTATTCGAATGGAACAAAAAGAACGGAAAACGAACGAAGCTCCTCATAACTCCGTTTTAGACTTTAATGCATCTTGGCCGCTTAGGTTTGTCTATCTTGGCTATCTGATCGGTATCTGGTTTGGTCAGCGGTCGACAGAATCGTTTGTTATCTCCAATAACTTCTCATCAATGTCCTACTATTTGATTTCCAGGCTTGTCGGTATCCCAGTCACTGCGCTTATCTATAATCTTGGAAAATATTTCTTCGCAAAGATTGCTGGATATAAGCTGATCTTTGTCCGTTTCCTCGGCTTCCTGATTGATTGCACCGGAGAAAAAAAGAAAGTCTCCTTTAACATCAGGAACATCAGGGATGTTGCTGCCCAGTATGCTCCAAAGGATGAAGACACCAAAAAGAATCCTTCTCTTCTCTTCGCTGGCGGATTCATTGCCGAAGCAATTCTAGTCGTTGTTATTCTCGTTATTTTCCTTGCCGTTTCCATCAAAGCCAATGATCGTTCTGCAGCGAAGATTGCAGGCTATACGCTTCTCTTCTCTGCCTTGTTTGGCTTCGTGATTCCTCTTTATGAACTGCTTCCTTTCCGTCAGGATAAACCAACGGATAGGTTCAATCTGCTTGTGACAAAGAGCACAGAAGACAAAGAAGCTTATAACATCGTTCAAATCAACAAGAAAAAAGAAAGGATGGGACTGGATTATCTTGTTCCTTCCTTCGAAGACTATGAATCCTTCTATAAAGCTCGCACCTTATATGGAACCTACCTTAGTTATCTTTATGCCTCTCAGCTTGAAAAAGCAAACCAGGTTCTCTCTGAAATGCGTTATCTGAAGAAGTTCTATAACGATGATGATCGTTATCTTGAACCGTCGGAATCTATCTATCTGCGTTATCTTATCGGAGATGATGCCGGAGCAGATAAGATCTATCTGACAAGGAAGAGCGACGATAAGAAGATTTCCCGCACACCGGTTCTGTTATCAAACTACCGTGTCGCACTTGAAATCCTTGGATTTATCACAAAGAATCGTGATGAAATCGATAAACTGAATCAACAGTTCAAATCAGCCGTTGAATCCTATAAGAACCCATCCAATCGAGTCAAAAAAGAAAAAGAACTCTACTTAGCTGCCTATAAAGATGTTGCTAAAAAAGAAGAAATCCTTCACCTTCCAGAATTCAACTTCTAAGACAAAATTAAATGGTAGAAACTGCCCTAGAGCCAACTACTCTAGGGCAGTTTTCTATTTACAAACGCTGAAAACTTCTCTTTTTCTGTTGGATGGTTCCTTTGTGATTGCTTGCTGCAGAGACTAATCTCAGCTCGGCTCTTTTGTCAAAGGCTTGTTTCTTGCGTACATTCCTTGAAATTTATTCTATTTTCAATATAATTAAAACTGCTGGGGATGTTCCGGTTTCGACAGGCAGGAACGACTTCTGCGTGCAGTGGAGTGGTGACCTAATCACCGACACAACTACAAGTGCCAAAAAACCTGTTCTTTTCCATGCTCCGGCCCTCAGGGCCTGCGCTGCCTAGTCTTAGGACTAACTGACGCACTTTAGGGAGACAAAGTTTCTCCTACGCATGACCAATAAGGGTCTCATCAGCTTATTCTTATTGGGTTTTCGAGCTGTTCAGGATTGCTCCTTATCCGCTTAGGGGCATCCGGTCATTCAAGCGGATAGGAGGGGTGAATTTCGCTGGTGTCTTTTTCCTTCCGAAATACAACACCAGACAAACTGTAGTACGCATTAGAGATTCCTGTTTGGACACGGGTTCGACTCCCGCCATCTCCACCACTTGATTATCTGTCGAATATCTTCGACTTAAAATGGAAGACGGATCCTATTAGAGCTTGGTTCCCTTGCGGAACCTTTTTTGTTTTAGGATATTTTTTAACTAAATATATTCGTTGCTCGGCTCTTATCAATGGGTTATTTTCATTGCTTAGGTTGGAAAAATGCAAAAAATAGAAGCCAACTGGTTGGAAAAATGCAAAACTAAGCTTAATCAATGGTGGAAAAATGTAATTTATTTCTTATAATACTAATTAGAGAGACAAATATGCTTTATCGAAAAATAACAAAAGACATTCAAGAATGGTATCAGAATAGTTCAACTGGTTTACTTGTTGATGGTGCAAGACAAATTGGGAAAACAACTAGCATCCGAGATTTTTTAGTTACAAATAATATTAGCTTCATTGAATTGAACTTGTTAGAGAATAAACTGGCTTTGGAAGCTTTCAATACGGCTATCGGTGAAAAAGATCTTTTATTCCGTCTGTCATCTTTATCTAATAAGGAATTGATAGAAAATAAAACTGTAATTTTCATTGATGAGATTCAGGAAGCCGATGATGCAATCACTCCAATCAAATTCTTAGTTCAGAACACAAAGTTCAAATTTATTTTTTCTGGTTCTTTATTAGGTGTAAAGATGCAAGACATACAATCTGTACCCGTTGGTTTTTTAACTGTATTGCAGATGTATCCAATGGATTTTGGAGAATTCTGCAAAGCGGTTGGTGTTTCTGATAAGACTTTATCTTATCTGAATGTATGCTTTGAAAACAAAAAGCCTATTGATGAAATCGTTCATAAGCAAATGCTGAATCTGTTTAAAACCTATATCATTGTAGGAGGAATGCCAAAGGCTGTCTCTGAATTTGTTAAGGCCAATGACAGGACTAAGGTAAATCGAGTGTTGGAGAATATTGATTTCGGCTACAGACAGGACATTACAAAATATCAGAAGACCAACAAATTACTGATTCAAGACATCTATAATCTTATTCCGAGTGAACTAAATGCCAAAAACAAAAGATTCATTCTGAAAAACCTGAGTGAAAGAGCCCGATTCTATCAATATGAGACGTCTTTCACTTGGTTGAAAAACAGCGGCGTTGGATTGTTTGTTCATAATGTCGACAATCCGGTTTATCCTTTGCTCGCTAGCAAAGAGAGAACATTATTCAAATTGTTTTTATGCGATGTCGGTTTGCTGACTTATAAATTGTATAGCGGAAATCAGATCTTAATTTTGAATGGAGATTCCGATTTGAATTATGGTGCGGTCTATGAGGCAGTAGTCGCACAAGAGCTGAAAGCTCATGGCTTTGAATTGTTCTATAACAATGATAAGAAAAGAGGCGAGATTGACTTTCTGATTGAAAAAGATAACAAAGTGATACCTCTAGAAGTGAAAAGCGGTAAAGACTACAAAAGACATTCTGCTTTGGCGCAATTGATGGCTAACGATGCTTTCCATTATTCTGAAGGCATTGTTCTATGCAACGGCAATGTTGAAGTGGAAGACAAAACTGTCTATTTACCGATATATAGGATTGAATTCATTCAAAACACAAAGAATGAGGGACGGAAACTTGTTCATCTGGACCTTTCTAGCTTAATCTAAGCAAAACAATAAGGCTGAACAATAAGGATGATGATTATCAATTTCAGCTACTGAATTTGTCAAAATGAAAAAACGAATCCGATTGGGGTTCGTTTTTTTATTCTTAATACTATCCATATTGTTATGACAGGATGGGATAGAGGATAACTTTAGGATTGTTTATTCGTCGACCCAGCTTACGTTCTGGATTTCTTTCTCGGCCTCTGGAGACATTGGGTGTTCGATGAGGACTTTCCTTTCTTTGGTCAGATAGGCGACGTAGGTTTTTGAGGTGGTATCGTGGAGACTTTGGGCTCTTCTGGATGTGATACGGATTACGTAATCGATTCCCATTAAGAGGAGACCGATGATCTTGAAGTACCATAGTGGAACAGCTAGGATCCTAACCCAGTAGGCAAGGAGGAAGAAATAGTGGACTGCTATTTGCCATTTCTTTTGAGCATCTCCTGTTCTGATGTCAAGAACGGAAAGATGAAGAATCCTTTTTCCTATCGTTTTTCCTTCCTTTGTACAAAGCGGAATGATAAAGAACAGAATGATTGGAAAAGCGAGTCCATATGGTAGCATAGAGTAGTAGGTTGCCTTATCAATCTCTAGCCTTCGTTCCTGCCTATAGGGTTGACTATAGAGGTTCCTGTAGGCGATATCATAGATTCCAGTATCCCCTTCTTTCGAAACATAGTAACGATAAAGCTGATGGATCCTGTCTTTATTATCTTTGTCTAGTTGTTCCTGGATTTCCTTCTTTAGTACTGGATAACTGGTTTCGATTTCGATTCCGTTTGAATCTTTTTCTAGTTCATAGTAGTTATTATGGGTTTTCTCTTTTTGCAGACCATAGATTTTCTTGTTCCTTAAGCGGATTGCCTCTTCGTTTGTGCTAGCTTTATTTTCTACACGGTTGTCCTGAATCAGGAAGTCTGTATAGTAATAGAAGACCTTTTGCTCTAGAGTCTTATAACCAAATAGGATATTTCCTTCGGAGTCTTGCTCTTCTTCCTTTAGATAGTCTTTCTGATAGGATAGGATTCCTTTTTCCTTGTCTTGGAAGACAAGGGCAGAGTCTAAAGCAAAATCGACTCTTTCCTGGTTCTTTTCCTTTACATGGAAAGCATCATGGAAGAGATTCAGTGTGGAGTAATATCCTGCTAGGAAAAGAAGGATAAGAATTAAAGTATCGATAAGATAAGCACCGATTTGTCTCCTTGCTTTGGAAGGAAGTACCCTTTTTCGTTTTGCCATGACTAAACCTCACTTTATAAGGTGATATTAAGATACCATAATTCCAAGCATAAGGCTTTATCTGACATGATTTCTTAATTTTTTAAATTCCTGATTTGTAAATCAAAATAAGAATAAAACGGCTACTCAAGGAGGTACATTTCCTCCATGGGTATCCCTTCCTTCGAGAACATCCACTCTCGAAGGAAGACGCCGCGTTTTCCCAGCGAGGATTCCTTCCCTGAAGTAGGAGTACAGCGTCTTGACGCAGACAAAAAGGCCTAAGACCTCTGTCCGGGATTCCCCGTAGAGGTGGTAGCACGTAGTGACGGAGCACCCGGCCGTGCATGCAATCCCCTTCACCTCTCAAGGGACATTTTGTTTGCTCCTCCATTCTCAGTTCATTTTAAAATTAACAGTTTTTTGTTTTTGTATTTTTGTAATTGCTTTACTACTATGTTATAATATAATTCAAAAAGAGAAGGATAAACAAAAGTGTTGCTAAAGGGCGAAAACCTCCCGTCTTCTGAGGG
>ERZ1026868.363-NODE-363-length-30923-cov-8.229526_pt1 | contig 30923 bp, 31 predicted proteins | sample MGYA00380164_ERZ1026868 | MGnify/ENA primary metagenome ERZ1026868 (study PRJEB33269, sample SAMEA4719800) | human gut metagenome | biome: human-associated habitat; feature: organic feature; material: feces | place: Cameroon | collected 2013-10 ...
AGATTATGTTAAAAATGATAATACATTAATGATAGTGGGACTACAGACAAACTTCTGTATAGATGCAACTGTGAAATCTGCTTTTGAAAGAGGATATAAAGTAATTGTTCCACAAGGGGCAAATTCAACATTTGATAACGACTATATGTCTGGAGAAGAAACCTATAAATATTACAATGATATGATGTGGCCAAAGAGATTTGCTACATGTGTATCTGTTGATGAAGCAATTAAATTGATGGAAAGTTCAATCGGAATTTGTTGAATTAGTAAATCTCAAGTTTTGGAGGTAAAAAGAATGATAAATCTAGTAGCACTTCCGTGTTTATGTGTAGATGTTTTTGATGGAACTGATGAACTATATGCTGGGGGTGAAGCCCTTAATTTTGCAGCCCATGCATCAAAATTTGAGGAGTTCAATGTTTCGATATTGGGTGCGGTTGGACAGGATTCTTACGCAAAATTTATTATGGATTCTATTTCTGATAAGAGAATAGATATAAGCCATGTAAGAGTAGAAAAGGATAAAGTAACTGCGAATAATCGTACATATCTTACAGCTGGCGGTGACAGATATTACAAAGATGATTCGTGGACGGGTGATATTGTTGATAAAATGATATTGGACCATGATGAATTGGAGTTTATCAAAAAATCAGATGTTGTATTTGTACATTTTTGGGCAGGCTGTTTTGGACAAATTATAGATTTAAAAAAGAATAATAACTTCAGATTGGCAGTGGATTTTGTAGAATATCGTAATTTCAAAGAGATGGAAAAATATGCACCATATATAGATTATTTCATGATTAGTGGAGAGAAATCAATTCTCCCAATATTTGAGGCGTTTTCAAAGAAGTATAAAGGACTATTTAATGTGTCTTTAGCTGATAAAGGAAGTGTTACATATCATAATGGTGAAAAGTATTTTGTTCAAGCTAATGAAGTTAAAGAAGTAATTGATACTACAGGTTGTGGAGATAGCTACCATGCAGGATTTGTATGTTCACATTTGATAAATGGGAATATTTATGAGGCTATGAGAGTTGGGACAGAATTAGCAACAGAGACTCTGTCTCATTATGGTGGATTTTAACAACTTCCGGCTTATGAGGATAAAACTTAGAGAATACAAAACGACTGACTATGAGCAATTGGAGCAATTATTTTGTAATACGGTACACAGTGTAAATGCAAAAGATTATACAAAAGAATAGGAAGTAGATATGATAAAAATTGTGTGGTCAATAAATGATATAAATAAATATCAAACAGGAAGCTTGCCGGATGACGCAGTAAAGATAGAAACACCGCAGAGTGTTGGTGACCTGATGAAAAAAGCAGTGCCGATTGCTGCAATTCTGTGCGTTTTTCTTTTTATTGCTATGCTTTGTAAAACGATTATATGCAAGACAGTTGTAATCTCACCAATATTTATTCTGGTTGGATTTACTTTCGGTTTTTTATTGTTAATAATTCATGAGTGGTTACATGGAATTGTTTATCCTAAGGAAGCAGATGTAACAATAGGAAGAATAAAAGGAAAGACAACATTTGTCGCATTAGCATCATATCCATTAAAGCGAAATCGGTTTATATTGATGTGCCTGTTGCCATTTGTTCTTGGATTAGTTCCATTTATATTATTTGTAATTAGTCCTGCTGAATTTAGAGTATTTAATGGATTGAATTTTGGCATGGCATGTATGGGTATGGTTTCGCCATTTCCGGATGTGTTTAATGTTCTTGCCGTTTTAAGAAATTCTGAAAAAAGCGATTCAATAATGTTCTACAAGAACGATATGTATAAGATTTCTTAAATTTCTGGTTGATTGTACAGTTGATCAGATAGGAAAATGTAAATCTGCAACTTAAAATATTTTGGAGAAATAGCATGAAAAAATATTGACTCCAACGTTGCGTAATAGTTTATGCTGAAGTCACCAAGTTAAGGGAGGAAATATGAATGATGACAGTGCATGAAGTGAGTAAGCTTGCCGGAGTGAGTATACGCACTCTACAATATTATGACAAGATCGGTCTTTTACATCCGACGGGATATACCGATGCAGGCTATAGATTGTATGACGATGCAGATCTGGAGCGCCTTCAACACATTCTGCTGTTTCGAGAATTGGAGTTCCCTCTTAAAGACATTAAGGCGATTGTGAATAGTCCTGATTTTGACAAAAGTAAAGCTTTAGAACAGCAAATAGAACTGCTTCGGATTAAGAAAGAACATATCGAGAACTTGATGAACTTTGCACTTGGAATAAAATTATTAGGAGTGAAACATATGGATTTTAAGGTTTTTGATAGAAGCAAGTTAGATGAGTATTCCAGACAGGCAAAGGAATTATACAGTAATACACCTGAATACAAGGAGATGGAAGAAAAGCAAAAGAATCGAACTGAGAAAGAGGATAAAATCCTAGCAGATAGATTTATGCTTCTTTTCAAAGAAGCAGGAGAGATGAAGAATATGAATCCAGCATCTGGTGAAGCACAGAACCTTGTAAAAAGAATACAGGAATATATTACACAGAACTTATATACTTGTACAAATAAGATTTTGCGTGGATTAGGAAAAATGTATTCAGGTGGCGGGGAGATTACAACCAATATTGATGCTTATGGAGGTGAAGGTACCGCGATTTTTGTAGCAAATGCGATAGAGATTTATTGCGATAATGCAGAGTAAAATCAAAATTTGTAAATCTGATTGATTTTATAATACAAAGTATTGGAGAGAAATAATATATGTTAGATTTAAAAATCAAATACAACGAACTAACAGCAGAGCAATTTATTGAATTATGGGAAACAGTATGGGGAGATGGACCATCTCTTGAGCAAACAAGATTAGCAATGAAACATACCCTATTTAGAGTTTCTATATGGGATGGAGATTGCATTGTTGCTATGGCAAGAATGAATGGTGATATGGGACTTAATTATTATATTAAAGATGTTGTTGTCAGACCTGAATATCAGGGAAAAGGTATTGGAAGAATATTAATAGATGAATTAAGAAGGTTTATAAATAACAATGGAGTAAAAGGAACAGATATTTTTGTGGAGCTATGTGCGGTTCCGGATAAGATACCTTTTTATGAAAAATTTGGATTTGAAGCAAATGAGGCACAAAGATTAAAAATTTTTCATCATGTCAAGTAATATTAAACTTCCAGTTTATGAGGATAAAACATGAAACTTGGAGAATACAAAACGACTGACTGTGGGCAGATGTTGCTCGATAGATTGTTAAGGGAGTAGGAAATGAACGAGATTATATACAGAAAGACTACAAAAGATGATATGGAAATCCTCATGAAGCTGAGACTTGAAATGCTTAGAGAAGTAAATGATTTGTCCGGTGAGTATGAATATGATGAGAATTTTGTCTCTGAGAGCAGGCGGTATTTTGAGTCAGGTGAGCAGACTACGGTTATTGTGTTTGATGGGGAAACTCCCATAGGCTGTGCAAGCCTATCCTATATATGGATTATGCCGACATTCTCGCACCCGACAGGCAATCGGGCGCATTTGATGAATGTATATACCCGTGCAGATCACAGAAGAAGAGGCATCTCTAAGAAGATGGTTGAGATTCTGATTGAAGAGGCAAAGGAAAATGGTGTGACAGAGATAAGTCTGGATGCAACAAAGATGGGAAGACCTTTGTATGAAGTATTAGGGTTTCAGGCATCAGATTCATGTATGGTGATGGAATTGAACATGTGATTCTATTTATGTCTCCAGAATATAGAAATAATGAAATAAGGATTGACAGAGCACAACAATAGCCTTATAATCGTTCTAAAAAGAACGATGGAGGGAACGATGTATTTCTGGGATCAGCATAAGACAATTACAAGTTACTATGAATTGCTTTCGAGCGGGATATGTGACCGGTACGGGTTAACGCAGATGGAATACGATATACTTATGTTCCTGCACAACAATCCGCAGCTCAATACCGCCGCGGAAATCGTAAAGGTCAGGAAATCAACCAAATCACATGTCTCCACTTCTCTGAAAAGTCTGGAAAACAATGGACTGATCAGAAGAATACAAAGTGAAGATAATAAAAAGCATATTGAGATTGTTTTATTGGACAAGGCAGAGATCATTGTGGAGGCAGGATTAAATATGCAGAAGCAATTTGCCAAAAATGTCCTAAGCGGGTTGACAGAAGAAGAAACACATATGTGCATCCATGTATTTAATAAAATCTGCAGTAATGCAGAAAAATGTTTGAAAGAACATAAGGAGAACGCAAATGAAAGCTAAGTTTTGTGTAAAGAAAAAAAACTTGCTGTTAATCGCCGGAATCGTGTGGATGATAGCAGGGTTTAATGTTGCCAGACTGGGTGTGTTGTCGTATATGAATATTAAAAGAAAATGGTATCTGTATGTTCTGTCGGTATTCGTATTTTCCCTGTTTGGATTGATGTTCTTCCGGATGAGCCGGAAACATACAAAAAGGATTATAGGATATGAAGAGTATTGCCCATTCTGGCATTTTTTTGATTGGAAGGCATATCTGATTATGACCTGCATGATGAGCGGAGGAATCGGATTTCGTGCGGCAGGGATCTTCCCGGAGATATTTGTTGCATTTTTTTATTCCGGGCTGGGATTAGCATTGGCATCCGCGGGTGTTATATTTACAAGAAATTATTTGTTATATAGTCAATTGATAGAAGAGGAGCAGGTCTAAGAATGAAAGAGAACACGTATAAACCACAGATTCCGGACATAATGGAAGCAATATTTGACGCAGCGTATCTGACGTTTGATCTGGTAGCCACAATTTTGTTTTTTATCTATGCAAAAGGAAACACATTATTTGTACTTTATGGAATATTGACACTGACGCTTTGCGGCGGGGATGCGTTCCATCTGGTGCCGAGAATTATCAGAGCAGTACGTGGAACCAGCGATAAAATAAAAAGACAGCTTGGCATAGGATTACAGGTATCGTCGATTACAATGACCGTATTTTATATTATTCTGATGTATATCTGGAAGCTTACGTTCCCGGAAATTACGATGCCGGCAGCAATCGAAGCCATCGTCTGGATATCGGCGGTAGTCAGAATTGTGATATGTCTGTTCCCGCAGAATAACTGGTGTACAGAGGAAGGAAACATGAAATTGTCGATCATCAGAAATGCAGTCTTTGCAGTGACAGGTATCGGAGTCATTATTCTGTATGCGATTTCCGGAAATGCAAATGGATATCATATGACAAGGATGGTTGCAGCGATTATTATTTCGTTTGGCTGTTATCTTCCGGTAACGTTATTCAGCAAAACAAAGCCGAAGGTTGGACTTTTGATGATTCCGAAGACGTGTGCCTATATGTGGGTTATCGCGATGGGACTCCAGCTTTTATTTTAAAGTGGAATTAGAACAAAGAGATATAAAGTAAATCAGGGACAGGCTGGAAAACAATCGTCTATCAGCCTGTCCCTGATTTAATTATTTATTTGCGCTATCTGCATCAATTACAGATTGGATCTGCTTCATCAGAGTATCATAGTTGTCCTGGTTATCGATTCCTCCAAGCATTGGATCTCCGACAATATTACCGTTTCTGTCAACGAGTATGGTTGTAGGAAATGCCATAATATCGGAAGCGTATTTTCCTGCATCGGAAGATGCGTCGATGGAGAGATTGCGGTATTTGGCCCCCTGACTTTCAAGAACTGCTGCGGCTTCTTTGATTGCAGTTTCGTTTCCATCGAAGGTTTCTGTGTTGATGCCGATCACTTCACCGCCCATGGACTTGATGGCATCGTTTAATTCATTAAGCTTCGATAACTCTGCAACACAAGGCTTACAGCCGGTAAACCAGAAATTGATGACTGTGACTGCATTTCCGGAGAACAGGCTTTCGTCAACCGTATTACCGTCATAATCCTGACCGGAGAAATTCTGAAACGGAGATGTGGATTCGGAATTGTCGTTTGCGTCAGCACTCTCGGAGGTTGTGTCTTTCTTCTCGATTTCGGCGATCTGTTCTTCGATCTTCCGTATAGTCTCAATATCAGCCGTAAGTGTGTTCAATTCGTCTTTTGTAAAAGCATCCTTATTTGATTCAACGGTGCCGGCCAGAAAATCCGCATAATTTCCGCTTGGATCGGCAGTGCTTTTGTTCATCATGCCGAACGCTTTGTTCCATACATCCTCATGATCAGCAAAGATCTGGTTTTCCTGCTGATATAAATCATCCAGTGTTGTGCTGGAATCCCCTGTGGCTTCTGTACTGGCTTCCGTCTGGGAATCCTGTGGTTTTTCCGTGGTTGCAGCGTCCTTTCCGGTGCATGCCGTAAGGAATAATGCTGCACAGAGTGTTACAATAGGAATAAAAGTTTTTTTCGTTTTCATGATTATTGCTCCTTTGAATTATATTAAAATTTAATTGTTATCGGTTGATTGCGGCTTCCTGCTGTCCTCCTTTTTCTGACAGGTACTGCTTAGAAACTGGTAATGGATTGCGTCTTTTGGACAAGCCTTTATGCAGGCACCGCACCGGATGCATTCCGGATGGTTTGGCGTCTTGCACACGTCAACATCCATTTTACATGCCTTCGCACATTGATTACAGCCCACACATTTACTTCCATCCACCCGGATGCTTAGAAGGCTCACCTTGTTAAACAGGGAGTAGATTGCCCCAAGCGGACAGATCCATTTACAGAAGGGCCTGTAAAACAAAATACTTAGTACTATAACTGTAATTAAGATCAGGCATTTAAAGGAAAACAGTTTTCCCAATGCAGATCGTATAGCCGGGTTTCCAATCGACAGCGGGATGGCCCCCTCTAAGACACCTTGCGGACAAATATATTTGCAGAAGAATGGGTCACCCATTCCGATGGAGTTCGTTACAAGCATCGGCAGAAGTATAACGAAAACAACGAGGATAACATATTTGAGGTATCTTAGCGGTTTTAGTCTGGCTGTGGAGAATTTCTTCCCGGGGATTTTATGAAGTAAATCCTGAAACCATCCAAACGGACACAGGAACCCGCATATGAATCTTCCGAGTAGCACCCCGAGCAGAATAAAAAAACCGGTTATGTAATAGGTAAATTTGAATTTGGACGAGCCGACCACTGCCTGAAAGGCACCGATCGGGCAGGCACCCGTTGCGGCGGGACAGGAATAGCAGTTTAATCCCGGCACACAGACGGTTTTTGCTTTGCCCTGGTATATTTTGCCCTTAAACAGATTGGGGATATGGATATTGGTAAGCAGTGTGGCGGCCGCCTGTATCCATCCGCGCATCCGGGCAGTTTTTTGTGATAGTGATTTCTTTTTCTTATCCAATTCCGACACACTCCAGACATAATTTTATAGCTTTGCCCAGCACGGTAGCAGCTTCTCCTCTGACTGCACCATAGCTGATCATGGCGATACCTGTGATGAGCAAAACAATTTGGGATATTTTTCTGCGCTTCAAGATATAATTGCTCCTTTCGTTTGTTGTATTTGTTGACCAGCTGACTTCGGTATTATACAATAGCAGTTGTAAAATTATTGTTAAGAAATGGGAGAAATATTTTGAGATTATTAATAGTGGAAGATGAGAAACAACTATGCGACACAGTTGCGAAAAGCCTGTATGATGCCGGGTATGAGGTGGATACCTGTTATGATGGAGAAACGGCGCTTGAATGCATTCTGGCAGAGAATTATGATTTGATCGTGCTGGATCTGAACCTGCCCGGTATGGATGGGATGGAGATTCTGCGCGAACTAAGACAGAGCAACGAGGAGACGAAGGTGCTTATATTATCCGCCAGAGGACAGATCGCGGATAAGGTTGAAGGGCTGGATGCGGGGGCAAATGATTATATGGAAAAACCGTTTCATCTGCAGGAACTTGAGGCACGTATCAGAAGCCTGACAAGAAGAAAATTTGTGCAGAAGGATGTATGTCTGGAATGTGGCGGGATAAAGTTCGATACGATCCGGCGCGAAGCATACGCCGAAGGGCAGATCGTTCCTCTGACAAGAAAAGAGAATGGAATTTTGGAATATCTGCTGCTCAACCTGGGCAGACCGGTGAGCCAGGAGGAACTGATGGAGCATGTCTGGGATGCATCTGTGGACAGCTTCAGCGGAGCTATCCGGGTACATATGTCTTCGCTTCGGAGAAAGCTCAAGGCGGAGCTAGGATATGATCCGATTCTGAACAAGGTGGGCGAGGGATATAAACTACGAGAGGAGTCCAATCAATGAAAAAAATGTCACTGCAGTGGAGACTGACCTGTATAATTACCTTATATATCGCGGTTATATGTGGCTGTCTGACTATGCTTGTCTATAAAAACGGTGTGTATTATATTGATTCCCTGAAGGAGACTGTTGATGCCAGGGGAGATGAGAAGGCGGATGATACGGATGAAATATATATCAGTATTCCGGAAGATAATTGGGATGATTTTGCGAACGATTTTTCCGTCCAGGTATATAATAACAAGACAGACTACAGGAAAAACAGCTTGATAATCTCGGCGGTGCTGGCGCTGCTTGGCGGAGTGGCGACTTATTTTATAAGCGGACATGCGCTCCGGCCGATCCGTGAGTTCTCGGATAAGATCGAGGAGGTGCAGGCACAGAATCTGGCTGATTCAAGACTCGAAGAAAATAAGGTGAAAGAACTGAACCAGCTGAGCGTCTCCTACAACAAGATGCTCGGACGTCTCTCAGATGCATTTGAGGTACAGAGACAATTTACCGCGAATGCAGCACACGAGCTGAGAACGCCGTTAGCTCTAATGCAGGTGCAGCTTGATTCCTACAATTCCGGGCAACATCCGGGCAGCGATGCCGACACCGTACAGACAATCAAGATGGTTACGGAACAAAACGACAGACTCAGCAAGATGGTGAAGACGCTGCTCGACATGAGTGAGCTTCAGACCGTGAGCCGGGATGAGACGATTATGGTCGATGCGCTTGTGGATGAGGTATTGGCAGACTTAGAACCGCTTGCCAGGGAGAAGCATGTAGAACTGACTGGGAACTGTGAGGCAATAACGATAGTCGGAAGCGATATTCTCATTTACAGGCTGGTATATAATCTTGTTGAGAATGCAATTAAATATAATCATCCGGATGGTCAGGTCACGGTAACCGCATCCCGGAAGGAAAAGTGTGTTTGCCTGTCGGTAGCCGATACGGGGAACGGAATCCCGGAGGAACTTCGGGAGCGTGTCTTTGAGCCGTTCTTTCGTGTAGATAAATCCAGAAGCCGCGCACTTGGCGGCGTCGGACTTGGACTTGCACTCGTTCATGAAATCGTGAGAGTACACGACGGAAGCATTACTGTCCGATCAAACCCGTCAGGAGGAACGGTTTTTGAAGTGATGTTTACGCAGTGATTTTCGACGATGGGAAGCATTCCTTTCGGATTTCTCTGTTGACACACACCGCTATATTTGATAAAATTTATCAGGTAATTGAACAGTCCATGAGGGAGTAGTTAGCGCGAAAGTGTGGTTTGTCAACATTCTGATTATAAGTTGAGAGTATAATCTGGCAAATCTTAAATAATGAGACTCATGTATATTGATCGACCGTCTGTGCAATAATCTACACAGGCAGCTGATTGATATACATGAGTCTTTTTTTAAGCTATCCATACTTACGATAGCAGGATTTCGGCTGACGGAAGCTTTGAACGAGAAAAGGAGGAAACCATGGAAAAAATCATTAACAATGCCCCATTTGCCCTTGTGCTTGTATTCCTTGTGATAGGCTTTGTACTGCTTATCAAGGGCGCGGACTTCTTTGTGGAGGGAAGTTCCAGCGTGGCGAAGCGGCTGCATGTGCCGTCAATCATTATCGGACTTACCATCGTTGCGATGGGGACATCCCTTCCGGAAACCGCAGTCAGTGTGTCTGCATCCCTTGCAGGCAACAATGAGCTTGCAGTCAGCAATGTTGTCGGTTCCAATATTTTTAATCTGATGGTCGTCATTGGCGTGTGCGCCATATTGGCAACGGTCAATGTTGCAAGAGAAACAATCCGAAGAGATATCCCGTTATCCCTTATTTGTGCCGGACTTCTGATGCTTCTTGGAATTGTCGGACTTGGCGACAAGACCGGTATGACGCTTGGACATCTGGATGGTGTGATATTCATAGTGCTTTTTGCATGTTACATTATCTACATGGTCCGGACTGCGATGAAGGCAAGTAAGGAAGGTAAGAAGGTCGAGATCGAAGGTGGATCGGACGAGGAGATCAAGCTTGTGTCTGTTCCCGTGAGTATACTGTTTATCATTGGCGGCGCAATCGCGATTGCTGTCGGCGGAGATGTGACGGTTGATGCTGCATCCAGAATCGCAAGCGATCTCGGTATGAGCCAGACACTGATCGGGCTTACGATCGTTTCAATCGGAACATCGCTTCCGGAGCTTGTTACATCCATCGTAGCAGCCAGAAAGAATGAAGTGGATATGGCACTTGGAAATGCAATCGGTTCCAATATATTTAATATATTGATGGTGCTTGGTATAGCATCTGCGATCAGCCCAATCAGCATTATCACAGAAAATATCATTGACTTGTGCGTACTGATCGTATTTACCATATGTGCATGGATTTTTGCCGGAACAAAGAAGAAAATCGGAAGAGCGGAAGGACTGTGCATGGTTGCGCTTTACGTGGCATATGCGGTTTACATCATAGTAAGATAAAGGGGCGCTCGGACAAATGATATTATTCTTCAAAGTGTTTTTCGCGGAGTTTATAGCAGAGATGGGAGATAAAACCCAGCTTATGCTGATCGCGCTTACTTCGAAATACAAATTAAGGGACATTATACTCGGTACCGGTGTTGCGATTCTTGTGCTGAACGGACTTGCGGTTCTGGCAGGCGGACTTGTAAGCGAGTTTGTGCCGGAATGGGTGATCAAGATGATCGCAGCACTCGCATTCCTTTATTTCGCCGCATCGACGATTGCCGGTGACGATGAAGAAGAGGAAGAAGGCGGTAAGACGAAGATCAAGTTTGCGCCGCTTGCGGTATTTTGTACATTTTTTGTAGCAGAGCTTGGTGATAAGACACAGCTTACCGCAATCACATTTGGTGCAAATGAAGGTATGCGAGCGGCACTGGTTGTATGGATTGGCTGCTCGCTCGGACTGTTCGCTGCGGATATGCTTGGTATGCTGATCGGATATCTGCTGAAGAGCAAGACACCGGACGGACTGCTTAGCATGCTTGCATTTGCAATCTTCTCCATCTTCGGTGAGTACACATTATATCAGGGGCTGAAGCTTGTTCGCGCAAGCGTTTCTCCGATTCCGGTGATTCCGGTACTTGTAGTCGTGACGATTGCCTTTGCAGGCTTGTGTGCGTTCCTCTTTGTGAGAAGAGAGAAAAAGAAGAAAACGGCATAAGATAATAAGCAATAATCTGTTTTATTAAAATGCGAGGAATAAAACATGGAATATAACTATACGCACGGTGGAGATGTCTACCGAAATCCAATTGAATATGATTTTTCTATTAACGTCAATCCGCTTGGCATGCCGCTTGCAAGTATTCAGGCGGCACATGAGGGAATTGTGCTGACCGGCAGATATCCGGACTATAGGGCGGAGCAGCTATGCCGTGCGATAGCGAAAGCACAAAATATACCGGCAGACCGGATTATTCCCGGGAACGGCGCAGCGGAGCTTCTGTATGCACTGGGACAGACGATTCCCGGGAAGGCACTTGCAATTGCACCGACTTTTACCGGGTATGCGGAAGCTGTCGCTGCGGGAGGCGGAGAGATGAGTTATGCAGGATGCGAAGATGCGGATGGACGCGCTGCTGATATGGACGGACAGGATAAGCTGCAGTTTGATTCTGAAACTGTAATTCAACGTCTGCTTGCAAAACTGGACGATTCCATCCGCCTTGTATTCCTGTGCAATCCGAACAATCCAACCGGAACATTGTTTACGCGGGAACAGATCCTGCGCGTGCTTGCGAAGGCGGAAGCAATGCAGGCGTATGTCTGTGTGGATGAATGTTTCCTGCCATTTTTAGAGGAGGAAGCTTCGTATAGTATGCTGCCTTATCTGGCGAAACATCCGCGGTTGTTAGTGCTCCGTGCATTCACGAAGATTTACTGTATGGCAGGACTTCGACTTGGGTATCTGGCTTGCGGGGATACAGAGTTGCAGTCGAGGATTCGTGCGAAGCTTCAGCCGTGGAATACGTCGATTCCGGCACAGCTGGCAGGCATCGCGGCATTATCGGATACAGAGTATCTGGCGAAGACACGCGAGAATCTGCAGGCGGAACGCGCGTATCTTGTGCCGAGGCTACGTGAGCTGGTTGCGGAAGTGTATGATGGATATGGAAATTTCCTGTTATTCCGCGATGAACCGGACTTGAAAGAGCGGATGCTTGAAGTGGGTGTTTTGATTCGTGCGTGCGGTGATTTTGAGGGACTCGATGATACATATTTCCGTATTGGAATCCGTTCTCACAGTGAGAATCAGGAATTCGTCCGCAGGCTGGTTCGTGTGAAAGGAGATACAAAATGGCAAAATCAATCATGATCCAGGGCACCATGTCCAATGCCGGCAAATCCCTTATCGCGGCAGGACTTTGCCGCATATTCAAACAGGATGGTTACAAGGTTGCACCATTCAAATCCCAGAATATGGCGTTAAACTCCTATGTGACAAAGGAAGGGTTAGAGATGGGACGTGCACAGGTCGTACAAGCGATGGCGGCAGGCGTGGAACCATCTGTACGGATGAACCCGATTCTGCTGAAGCCGACGACCGATATGGGGTCGCAGGTAATCGTGCAGGGACAGGTCGTAGGAAATATGCGGGCGATGGATTATTTCGTGAAGAAAAAGGAATATATTCCGGTGATCCGGGAAAGCTACGAACAGCTTGCGGCAAAACATGATATCATTGTGATCGAGGGTGCGGGAAGTCCGGCGGAAATCAATCTGAAACAGGACGATATCGTGAATATGGGAATGGCGAAGATTGCAGATGCACCGGTGCTTTTAGTTGGCGACATCGACCGAGGGGGTGTATTTGCACAGTTAATCGGTACGGTGATGCTTTTAGAACCCGAAGAACAGGACCGGATCAAGGGATTGATCGTGAACAAGTTCCGGGGAGATAAGAAGATCTTAGATCCGGGTATTGCGATGCTGGAAGAACGCGCCGGTAAGCCGGTGCTTGGCGTGGTACCATATGCAGATGTTGATATCGAGGATGAAGATTCTCTTGCATCGAGCCTTACGGAGACGCATATACAGGCGGAAATCGATGTGGCGGTGATCCGCTTTCCACGCATCTCGAATTTCACAGATATGCAGGCGCTTAGCATGGAACGGGATGTGTCGGTGCGTTATGTGACAAAGCCGTCAGACCTTGGAGAGCCGGATGTGATCTTACTTCCGGGCACGAAGAACACGATTCAGGATCTTCTGTGGCTGCGGGAGAGTGGACTCGAAACGAAGATTACACGTTTGGCGAAGAAAGGTACGATTGTGTTCGGAATCTGTGGTGGATATCAGATGCTTGGCGGTGCATTGAAGGATCCGATGCAGACGGAGAGTGCACTTGGAGGTGTGCGCGGTATGGGATTACTGCCGGTTGCAACGGTGTTCGAAGAGGAGAAACAGCTGGAGAATCGTACATATCGGATTGGCATGCCGGAAGGAATATTTGCATCGCTTGGCGGGGAAAAGGTTACCGGTTATGAGATACATATGGGGCGGACGAAGGCAGCAGATAACGATGCGGTGCTGCAGCCATTTGTTATAGGACCGGACGGTGAAGTGCTTGGCTATGCCGCAGGAACGGTGGCGGGAAGCTATATCCACGGCATCTTCGATGAGGTTGCATTTCGCGAGGCGTTTATCAATCTGCTGTATGCGCGCAAAGGGAAAACGCGCGGGGAGAGTGAACATCTGTCAATCCATGAATACCGGGAACAGCAGTTTGACAAGCTGGCACAGATTCTGCGGGAGAGCCTTGATATGGACAGGATATACGAGATCCTGGAATTGCGCAGGCTGAGATAAAGAGAGTTATTTGCAGAGGCCAGTTATAATGTAACAATTCAAATTACTATAAATCTGTAATTTGCATAAAGGAGACAAGTATGATTGAGATCTATCATGGAGACGGAAAAGGGAAGACAACAGCTGCAGCCGGGCTTGCTGTGCGTGCAATGGGATATGGAATCCCGGTATTGTTCGTGCAGTTTTTGAAGGATGATACATCCGGGGAGATTGCGATGCTGCGCAGGCTTGGAGCTGAGACGCTGCATCCGTCGGTATTTTATGGATTCGTAAGTCGTATGAATAAGCGCGAACTTGCGGAGACAAGAGAAGATTGTGGGGATATGCTGCAACAGGTGGATGCGTGGATAAAGGCACACATTTCCCCTCTGGAAACAGGTGCAAATGATGCATCCGAAGAAATGACCGGAGATAAGGTGCCACAGGCAGTTGTCATACTAGACGAGGTTTTGCATGCAGTGAAATATGGTCTGGTTACGCAGGATGCACTAATCAGGCTGCTGCGCGCATACCGGTCGCGGGCGGAGTTTGTCCTTACAGGGAGAGATCCGTCGGCAGAGCTGCTGGCGCTGGCGGATTATGTGACAGAGATGAAGAAACAGAGGCATCCGTACGACAAGGGCGTTTTCGCACGAAAAGGGATAGAATTATAGGTGCATTTGTGGTAGAATGACGAAGAGTGCTGGTTATAAGGAGATGCAATGGAAAGCTGTCAGTTATCTGCCGGAACCTGTCTGGATCATGGAAAATATAATATCGCATATGTGCTTGGTAATGGCGGCTTCGGCATTACGTATTGCGGCTTCGATGTGAAGCTGCAGCGGAAGGTTGCAATCAAGGAATTTTTTCCAAAGGGATATTGTTACCGGAATCCGGGAGATCCGGCGATCTATCCGTGTGATGGTGAAAAGAAGTTCGTGTATGAGAGGCTTAAGCAGCAGTATATTTCCGAAGGGAGGATGCTTGCGCGGCTTGGCGAACAGCCGGGTGTTGTGAATGTATATAATTTCCTGGAAGAGAATAATACTGCATATCTGATCATGGATTATGTCAGTGGACAGTCTCTGTCGGACTATCTGCGCGCACATGGAGGCAGATTAAGCGTTTCGGAGACGCTGGCGATCATGCGTCCGGTGATCCGTGCACTGGGTGGTGTGCACAGGCAGCAGGTGGTGCACCGGGACATCAGTCCGGACAATATCATGATCACGTCGGATCGTAAAGTGAAGCTGATCGATTTCGGGGCGGCAAAGGTCTATGGCGAGTACAATGCGGATAAGGTGCAGAAGGGAAGCTATTCTCCTCTCGAGCAGGTGACACCGCAGGGGCAGGTAGGCCCATATTCGGATATTTATGCACTTTGCGCAACAATATATCATTGTATCACAGGAGTCAGGATTGCACCCGCGCTGAAACGGCAGAAGGCAGACGATATTATCCTGCCGTCGGCACTTGGAATTCCGATTACGCCGGTGCTTGAGCGTACGATCATGCAAGGACTTGCGGTGTATCCGGAACAGAGAATACAGGATGCGGAAAGCTTATATCATTGCCTGTACGATACGGAACCGGCAGGTATAAAGAATCCGTCGTCGGTCACGGATACGGCAGTCTCGCAGATGCTTGCAGATATCAGGAATGAACAGTCAAAGCACAGGGACTTCCGGAAGCTGGCTGCAGTGATCGGCGTCGTTGCGGTGTTTATCATAGGTGCCGCGATCTATATGGCTTTCTCGACAAGAAAGCGTGACACACCGGCAGATATGGGGATATCTGCAACGGATGAGCAGCAGAACGCGTCATCCGGAACATTGGAAGATGAAAATACAGACGATGTGGACTGCGACGCGTATGCACAGGAGTTCATGGAGCTTTGTATAGGAGAACAGGCGCAGGCTGGAAGGACGCTGACGGAGGATACTGCGTTGATGCAGGCGGCTGGGGAGATGGCCAGACAGGGCGCGGATCTCCGGTATTCCGGAGCCGGCGAGCTGAATACGAAGCTTTCGGAGATTGGAAATGCTGTACTCGAACGCTGTCATCTGGAGAATACCGGCTGGGTAATCTATACATTTGCAGGGATGGCGGATGTGGAGACGGTGAAGCGTGCGGTCGATACATATATTTCGGAGTTAAATGCGAATGAAAATGGAATCCTGAATCTGGATAATTGTGCGTATCTCGGTGTATGTGTCGCACAGGCGGAGGACGGAACCTTTTTCTGGGCAGTACTTTATAGATAAATCAGGGGGATGAAATATGGGTGAACAGGGAGAGATGTTACAGAAATTAAAGCGTGCCATGCTTGCCATGGGCGATGAATGGCTGTTAATCGAAGAGATCGATCTCGAACAGGATACGTTCGAGGTTCTGCACAACAGCCTCGATGCATTCGGAATTATAGTTCCAGAGACGGGAAGCTACAGCAGCCAGAACCGGCAGGTGGAACAGTATGTCGCAATCGAGTATCAGAGCTGCCGTACGGAATTCTGTAGTCTGGAGGGGCTGCGGTCACGCTTGGAGAGTACGGACCATGCAGAATGTGAATACATGGTGGATGGAAATAAGATGTGGCGCCGCGACAAATTCCGCGTGATTGAATGGCGGGACGGAGCTCCGGTCAAGGTGATCTGGCTGCATGAAAATATCAATGAGACGAAGGAATATGAGTGGGAACAGCAGCAGGCTGTGAATCAGTCCTATAGCCAGAGCAAGCAGGCATATCAGTTCAAGAATATGTATCTCAAGAGAATCGGACAGGAGATTCAGGATCCGATCAATGTTATTGTCGGGAATGCGGTGCTTGCGAAGACGTTTTCATCAAAACCGGAACAGGTGATGGAGCATGTGGGTAACATCCTTGATTCTGCGAAGGCGGCATACCGTATGGTCAAACAACTGGAGATAATGGATGTGATACAGGAAGGCAGCATCCAGATGGACAGCAAGGCATTTTCCATATGGCAGCTGATCAGGAATACGCAGGATATGGTACAGGCTTCCCTGCATGTACGTCATCAGTCTCTGCGGATTGATGCGGCGCAGCTCTATCATGAGTATGTACTCGGAGATGCACAGAAGCTGCAACAGATATTGCTGAATCTTCTGAAGAATGGCTGCAGTTATACGCAGTATCTCGGAGAGATATATTTTGGAGTCCGGGAGATTCCGGATGATGATGAGTATGGAATATACGAGTTTTATGTGCAGGATAATGGCGTGGGGATGAGCTCACGGTTTCAGAAGATCATGTTTGAACCGTTTGCACGGGAATATTCTGACCGGATAGAGAATACGGAAGGGGCAGGTCTTGGGCTTGTTATCGTACAGAATCTGGTACATATGATGGGCGGAGAGATCCGTGTGGAGACAACTTATACGAAGGGGACAAAAATCAGTATACAGCTTCGGCTGAGATACGGTGAAGCACCGGTGGCGGTCATTGGCGAGGATGAAGTCCTTGACTGGACAGGATGGGCACAATCCCTGTGGCAGGATGTGCATTTCCCGAGTGAACATGTTCTGCTGGTAGAAGAGAATGATAAGGTTGCTTCTGCCGGGAAAGAATTGTTCTCACAAGGAGGGCTTGTCGTGGACCGGGCACTCAATGGGGAAGATGCGATACAGATATTCCAACGGTCACCGGAGAATTATTACCGGTTGATCCTTATAGATATGAACCTGCCATATATCAGTGGATATGAGACTATTATGGGAATCCGTCATCTGAGGCGGAGGGATGCCGCGGGTGTTCCGGTTATTGCAATAACATCGAATCTGATGGCATCGGAAATCGCCGAAAATCCATATGGAATAAAGGCACAGTTTATAAAGCCGGTTTCGGTTTGTGATTTGATGGAGGCTGTGCAAAAAAATATATAAAAAGTAGTAAGGAGTTACAGGAGAAAATGCCAGTTACAGAGTACCTAGAGAGAAATGCCAGATTGTACCCGGATGAGGTTGCACTGGTGGAGCTGAATCCGGATGAGCCGGATACGAGAAGAACTTCGTGGAAGGAGTTCGAGTTGATACAGCCATCGAGATTTGAGCCGTATCGAAGAGAGATTACATGGAGTGTCTTCGATGAGAAGGCAAACCGGTTTGCAAACATGCTGATTGGAAGAGGCATCAAGAAGGGCGATAAGGTCGCAATCCTGATGTACAACTGTCTGGAATGGCTGCCAATCTATTTCGGTGTCCTGAAGACAGGAGCTATCGCTGTGCCGTTTAATTTCCGGTATGATGCAGAAGAGATTTTATATTGTGCAGAGCTGGCAGAGGTTGACATGATCGTGTTTGGCCCGGCGTTCATCGGACGAATCGAGACAAATGCAGAGCGGTTTTCCAAGGGAAGACTGTTGATCTATGTCGGGGATAATTGTCCGGAATTTGCAGAGAGCTATCATCAGCTTGTGGCAGACTGTTCGAGCCATGCACCAAATGTGGAGATCACAGATGATGATTTTGGAGCAATTTATTTTTCATCCGGAACGACCGGATTCCCGAAGGCAATTTTACATAAACACCAGAGCTTAACGCAGGCTGCGCAGATGGAGCAGAAGCATCACGGCACGAGCCGGGATGATACGTTCCTGTGTATCCCGCCACTGTACCATACCGGTGCGAAATTCCACTGGATGGGAAGTCTGGTGGCAGGCAGCAAGGCTGTGCTCTTAAAGGGCACAAAGCCGGAGACGATTCTCTCCGCCGTGTCGAGTGAGCATTGTACGATTGTCTGGCTGCTCGTTCCGTGGGCACAGGATATTCTGGATGCGTTGGATCGCGGTGACCTGAAGTTAGAGGATTATGAGCTTTCCCAGTGGCGGCTCATGCATATCGGCGCACAGCCGGTACCGCCATCGCTGATCAAGCGCTGGAAAGAATATTTCCCACATCACCAGTATGATACAAACTATGGTCTATCCGAGTCGACAGGCCCTGGCTGTGTGCATCTGGGTGTGGAGAATATCCATAAGGTCGGAGCCATCGGTGTGCCGGGCTATCGCTGGGAATGTAAGATTGTGGACGAGAACGGCGTGACCGTGCCACAGGGTGAAGTCGGAGAACTCTGTGTCAAGGGACCGGGCGTGATGACCTGTTATTACAGGAATGAGGAAGCCACCGCGGAGACGATCAGGGACGGCTGGTTGTTCACCGGAGATATGGCAAGACAGGATGAGGATGGATTTTATTTCCTTGTTGACCGTAAGAAGGATGTCATCGTCAGTGGAGGCGAGAACATCTACCCGGTACAGATCGAGGATTTCCTGCGCAAGCATGACAAGATCAAGGATGTGGCAGTCATTGGACTTCCGGACCGCCGGCTGGGCGAGAAGACAGCCGCTATCATCGAGATCAAGGAGGGCATGACATGCACCGAAGAAGAGATCGAGAACTTCTGCTTGGAGCTTCCGAGATATAAGAGACCAAAGCAGATTATCTTCCATGAGATTCCGCGAAATGCGACCGGCAAGATCGAGAAGCCGAAGCTGCGTCAGATGTACGGCGCAGACAAGCTGGTAGAGAAGGAAAATGAGGCATAAAGAACAAAAGGAGTAAATTATAAATGAAAGAATTGATGTTGGGAAACAAGGCGCTTGCGCGCGGCCTGTATGAAGCCGGATGCAAAGTGATTTCCAGTTATCCGGGTACACCGAGTACAGAGATCACAGAGGAAGCCGCTTTATACGATGAGATCTATTGTGAGTGGGCACCGAATGAGAAGGTGGCTATGGAAGTGGCACATGGTGCGAGTCTGGGTGGAGTCAGAAGCGCAACAGCGATGAAGCATGTTGGATTGAATGTGGCAGCAGATCCGCTGTTCACGATCTCTTATCAGGGATTAAATGCAGGTCTGGTTGTCTGCGTGGCAGATGATCCGGGTATGCATTCTTCCCAGAATGAGCAGGATTCGAGACATTATGCAGAAGCAGCGAAGGTGCCGATGTTAGAACCGTCAGATTCAGAGGAGGCACGCGTATTTGCGAAGCGTGCGTATGAGTTATCGGAGCAGTTTAACACACCGGTATTTATCAAGATGTGCACACGTGTGGCACATTCCCAGAGTGTTGTAAATACTGAGGAGCGGATCGTTCCGGAACAGGTCCCTTACAAGAAGGATCCGACAAAGGTTATGATGACGAAGAATTCCCGCGATGCGCATGTGCGCGTGGAGCAGCGGACGAAGGATCTGATCGCATTTGCAGAGGATTGCGACTTAAACCGCGTGGAGATGGGTGATACATCGATCGGATTTATCACAAGCTCCACATCCTATCAGTATGCGAAGGAAGTGTATGGCGACAATGCAAGCTATCTGAAGCTTGGTATGATCTGGCCGCTTCCGGAGAAGCTGATCTTAGATTTCGCAGAGCATGTGGATAAGGTTGTAGTCTTAGAGGAGTTAGATCCATTTATCGAGAATCACTGCAGAAAGCTTGGCTTAGAGGTTGTCGGTAAAGAGACATTCCCAATCTGTGGCGAGTTCTCACAGAATCTGGTACGTACGGCACTTGGATCAGACGCACCGGATGAACTGGCACTTGCCGATGAGATTCCGGGACGTCCACCTGTGATGTGTGCGGGCTGTCCACATCGCGGAATCTTCTACATCCTTTCGAAATTAAAGTGTATGGTATATGGTGATATCGGATGTTATACATTAGGTGCCGTGGCACCGTTAAATGCGATGGACTTAAATGTCTGCATGGGTGCGTCTTGCTCCGGTCTGCATGGCTTTAATAAGGCGATGGGCGAACAGGGCGAGAAGATGAGTGTCGGTGTAATCGGTGATTCGACATTTATCCATTCCGGTATTACAGGTATTACGGATATCGCTTACAATATGAGTAATTCGACTGTGATTATCCTGGATAATTCAATCACAGGTATGACCGGACATCAGCAGAACCCGACAACTGGTAAGAACCTGCGTGGCGAGCCAGCTGGAAAGGTAAATCTCGAAGCACTCTGTGCAGCACTTGGATTCAATCGTGTCACAGTTGTTGATCCGTACGATCTTGCCGAGGTGGAGCGTGTTGTGAAGGAAGAGCTTGCCGCAGAGGAGCCGAGTATCATTATCAGCCGCCGCCCATGTGTTATGATCAAAGGTACGGTACATAAGCCGCCAATCAAGGTGGATACCGATAAATGTGTCGGCTGTAAGATGTGTATGAAGATTGGATGTCCTGCGATTTCCGTGCGGGATAAGAAGGCAGTGATCGATACGACGCTTTGTATCGGCTGTGAAGTATGTACACAGATGTGTAAATTCGGCGCATTGTGTCCGACAGCAAAGGAGGGCAGGTAAGATGGAAACAAAGAATATTATGATCGTCGGTGTCGGCGGACAGGGTACGTTGCTTGCCAGCAAGATATTAGGACATGTACTGCTCTCACAGAATTTTGATGTGAAGGTTTCCGAGGTGCATGGAATGAGCCAGCGCGGTGGAAGCGTTGTCACATATGTACGATATGGTGAGAAGGTGTATTCGCCGGTGATTGACAAGGGTGAAGCAGATGCGATTGTCGCATTCGAGAAGCTCGAAGCAGCAAGATGGATCTCCTACCTGAAGAAGGGCGGACAGATCATCGTGAATACACAGGAGGTAGAACCGATGCCGGTTATCACAGGTGCTGCGGAATATCCGCAGGAGCTTGTTTCCAAGATGGAGGCAGCCGGTGCGAATGTCGATGCGAAGGATTTCCTCGCGATTGCAGAGGAGGCAGGTTCTGCCAAGGCTGTAAATATCGCACTCATGGGAAGACTCTCCAAGTATTTCCCAGAGATTCCGGAGCATGCATGGGAAGAAGCAATTGACGCGATCGTTGCGGAGAAGTTCCGTGCTTTAAACCACAAAGCATTTGAGCTTGGAAGGAATGCATAGATAATAAGCGTAAAAAGGGCATAGTTGATGTGCCCTTTTTACGTATGTGATGTATTTGCGTGGCTTTGCGGAGCTGTTACAGATAAGTGTAAACTTTGCCTGAAAACACCGTTCCTTTGTTCCTGTAATATAAGGTCATCAGCAAGAGCTGAAAAACAAAGAAACAAAGGAGAGGCTAAAATGAAGAGATTGGAAATTGCGCAGTATATTGCACTTGGAGCAACTTGTATGACAGTATTGGGGTTTGTGATCAACCTCGCCACACAAAGCAGATGGAGTATAACGATGTGTGGATATGGTGTGATGATCGGATTGATCTCGTACTTTTTCGGCGGAATCAAAACTGCGGTGAAGATGGCGGGAAAGATTGCAAAATGGGGCTGGATCATTCTGCCGTTTCCGTATGATATCGTGACCGGACTGGTTGCATTTTTTATTTCGATATTCGTGTTTATGGCGTTGCCGATTGTTCCGATCCGTAAGGCGTACAAGGAACAGTCGATGGAGTAAATGGGTGCCTGTGACAGGCATCTCACAGGATGATGTACAGGATAATATATGGAAGAAAATGGATTTGAGACAAGATTGATAAGAGAAGAGATCGGAAGATGTGAGGACCTCGAAGAACTGAAAGCGCGGATTTTTCCGTTGCTGCAGTCGCAGCAGGAGCTGTGGATACAGAAGATGCAGGAAATCCTTGCAGAGAGTGGGCTTACGAAGTCTTCATTTGCGAAGCGGTGCCGCGTGAGTCGGGTGTCGGTCGACAAATGGTGCAAGGGCGCAATCCCGAAGAACCGCGAGACATTTCTTCGAATCGGCATGGCAGCGGAGTATGACTTAGAGAAGATGAACCAGCTCCTGCGGCGGTACGGGCAGTACCCGGAGCTTTATTCGAAGAGTTTGGAAGACTGTGTGTGTATCTATGTGTTAAACCACAGGATTGAAATGGATGGTTTCGGAAACAGTGCATCAGAAAAGTGTGAGGAATCGTATGGACTGACCGCCTATGATTACATATTGTCGCAGATTAAGGAGAACATGACGGCGGATACGGATATGGAAATCCCGGATATTAATACGGCACAGTTTGCCGAGCGGTTATCACAGGTGGAGGATGCAGATGCCCTGACGCAGTTTATCTATGACAATATCGCAACATTTTCCACGGCATATCAGAAGTTTTATGCCTATGTGAAAATGTATGTGACGATCAATTACCAGCGGTATTCTTCGAGTGTGGCGAATCTGGCAGAGGGACAGGGCTGGTCGTCTTCCCTGCGGCAGTGTGTGTCTGCGATACGGCAGAACAAATGGTATCCGACACGGAACAAGATTATTTCGCTGGGACTGCATCTGAGCATGGATCATGAGCAGATCGATGAGATGCTTACGCTGGCACATATGGAGCCTTTGTGTGCGAAGAACCTGTTTGAGAGTGTGATCCTGTTTATTCTGGATGATGCGGAGTTAAATAACATGCTTGATACGGAATCCGAGGAGTTCGATCCGGATGAGTTATGCCGCTATGCGCGTAAGGTGCTGCTGGAGCTTGACCTGCCGGAGATTGACGCGTTTCTCGCGGAGCTTCCGGATCTCGATACGGATATATGGTAGGATGGAAAATAATCTAATCGTAATTGAAAATGGACAATTGAATATCTATTTGCTGGACAATCAGGTTGTCTGGGAGGTGGGACGGATGTCGAAAGAGCATACACCGGATATCCCGATGCATGCAACGACGATCAGCCGCAGACATGGACGGTTCCAGAATATGGATGGTATCTGGTTTTACATGGACGAAAACCCGAAGAATGGTACGATCCGCAATCAGAAGAAGCTCTCTTCCGGGCTGCATGGACGTGTCAAGCCGGTGATGGTTTCGCCGGGGGATGTGTTCGTCTTCGGTGGCGGCGAGGATGCGGTCGTAAGTCCGGCGACGGTGTGGGCATTCTTCCGGACGCGGTACTATGATGCACCGTGGCGGGCGATGGATTCGCGTGGCTGCAGCAAGTTCCTGATCGTGGATGGAGATATCCGGATGAAATTAGCGAACCCGGAGCCGGGAAGTGTGGTAGAATGTGAACATGGGATGGTGATCTATATGGGTGCACTCACCTATGTAATCGGACCATTGAAGGTGATGGGAAGTAAAGAAGAGGCTTAATTTGTCTCTTCTTATTTGTTATTTGATTCTATTTCCGCCGAATAAAACACTGCAAATGCATTTTATTCAGCGGAAACGAATGATAAAATATACTTGACCGCCCGATAAAACACGAAAATGACGTTTTAATCGGCGGAAATGCATGATAAAATATGCTTGACGCCCGATAAAATGACCTTATATTGTATATTTTCAAAGTGTAAGGTGTTTGGAACAGAATATTTATCAGATAAAAAGGTAAAGGGAGTACAGATGGAACAAATAGTCACAGAACAAATTGAGAAATTTCAGTCTGGAGATTTCAGCGGATATGAGAGCTTTTATTATGCGACATCGCAGACGGTTTATACGATGCTGCATACGATTATTCCGGATGAGAACACTGCGGCAGAGCTGATGCCGAAGGTATATGAGAAAATCTATGCGAATGTGCAGACACTTCCGCAGACGGAGGCGTTTTATGCGTGGAGTGCGAAGCTTGCAAATGAAGAAGCGTTGGAGTACTTAAAGGGAAGTGTCGTACTGACAGGAAACTCTGAAATGCAGCCAGAGATGGATGTTGTAAATGCACAGCCTGTGGAATCAGCGGATAGCAGTTTGGATATGCCGTTCTATGATTATGCAACGGAGGATGAAGCTCTCGCAATCACAGAGGAATTATCCGAGGATCGCGTATTTACAGAGAAAGTAGAGGCTGTGATCGAGACATTATCGCCGATGGAAAAAATCGTATTCCAGTCGTATTATTATTTTGGCGAGAGCGTGCCAATGATTGTAGAAAAAACGGGATGTACGACACGGGCGGTAAAACATACACTTGGACAGACGCGGGCGGCGATGCTTTCTGCAATCACCGCGTATGGACAGGCACCTGCATATGCGGTACAGCAGGAGAAGTCGCATAAATTCAGCTTGAAGGATACACCTTGGCTGTATATTTTGTTCCAGAATTATATTGGAAAGGTGACGGGCATCGCGCATGTCGGAATCACAGGGAGTGCGTCTGGTGCAATCGCGATGGTCGGACAGGCTGGTGGCGTGGCAGGAACATCTGCGGTAATCGGACAGGCAGGTGGTATTGCAGGAACCGCGGCAGGACAGGCCGGGAGTGCTGCAGGTGCAGCGGTAACCGGACAGGTAGGCGGAGCTACAGGTGCAGCAGCAAAAGCATCCGCGCATGGGATTGCAAAATTCCTTGGTACGGTTGGCGGAAAAGTGGCAGTTGGAGTCATCGGAGTTGCTGCGGTTGTCGGCATCGGGCTGGGAATCCATCATGCATCGTCCGAACCGGAAAAACACATTGTAGCGATAGAAGAAGAGGATGGCAATGGCGCACTTATGTGGGAGGATGGACCGGCACCTGAAGTTGAGACAGAACAAACGGAAGAGGAGACAATGCCGGAGAACGAAGATGAGCAGCAGGTAAAGTCACAATTAGAAGTAATGCTGGAACAGGCGAGGACGGGGATGGAAGATTATGCTGCAACTGGGAAAAGTGAGTATTCAGATTATTACACAATTACAACGTACAGTAAGGAAAACAGCTTTTATGCACTGGAAGATATTGACGAGGATGGAGAAGATGAACTATTGTTTGGTTGTTGGAATCCAGAGAAGAGAATGGTAGAAATCCGAGATATCTGTAATTGGGAGTACCACCCAGAAGCCAGATATGGAAATTGCTATTATAGTGAAGGAAATGTTATGTCGATACATGCCTCCGATGATCAAAATTATGATTTGGTATATTATGACTCGTCGTTGGAGGATGATTATTCTCGTACATGTTTATTAGAACTGCGTGGAAGAGATGGCGTAGTTAGATATTATGATTTAGGTTATGGCGTTCAACTGGATTATTTCAGTGGACCGATAGACGTTACATATGATACATTCCTTCAGCAATTAGACGATGATTATCAAAGTCTCGAGTATACGGAAATTGATGAAGCAACATGGGCAGGGCAGGAAGAAGCACATTCATATAAGAAACTATCGTGGAAACCAATGTTTGAGGACGAAACAATTCTGAATGAAGACCCATCAATCCCGGATGCGGATGGGAAGTTCTAAATAAAAAGATAAAAGCCTTTGAATAGACTCACAGTCATGTAAATTGCATTTTTAAGCGTTGTAATTTCCAATGCTTGTAAACTCTGTGACTGTACTGTAAAATAGCGATAGGATCAGCAGTTGCAGGCGGAAGTGCCAGCGGTAGATTACCGGCAGGATTTCTTGGTACGGTCGGTGGGAAATCGCGATTGGTGTTGAGGGAGTTAAGGAAGGAGATCTTTACTTATATGAAGAATTATAGTGGGAAAATCGCGATTGGTCTTGCTGGAGTGGCAATTGTAGCTACGATAGGCTTTGGAGTGCATCATGCGGTAACAACACGGGAACCGGAGAGTGTAAAACCGGCGGATACACCAACTGTGACTACAGTTGTAGAGACAACAGAGTATACGACGGAAACAGAAGAAACTACAGTGGTGACCACGGAGGAGACAACGCAGGAGACGACAGTGGATGCTATGGACGAATCCAATGACATTGGTGTATCAAAAATGGATTATGACAAAGCGGCGAAAGCGGCGTACAAGGAGTTTTTGTTGTCTGGCCTTTCGACGGGAACATTATTGGGAACGGATGGTGTTTCTTGGGATACTACGGAACCTGGATTTAACTGGGTTGAAGATGATTTGTTTGCAATTGCAGATATTGACGGAGATGGAAAAGCAGAACTCACTTTTAAACGATTGGCTGCGTGCGTGGCTGGGTACTGGGGCCTTGCATATACGTATAATACGGATACAAAAACCGTAGAAGTAAAATATAATACGGGTCCTTATGCGACGTATTATGCCACAGGATATGTGAGATTTGACATATCACATAATCAGGGACCATCCAGCATTTGGCCATGTACATACGGTAAATTCGAGAATGGACAGATTGTCCGGCTTTATGACGTATCAAACTGGGATAAATCATTGTCGAGTTATGAATTCCCGGATGAACAGGATCTTGATGGGGATGGTTGTATCTATTACATAACAGATCGTGCAACTGGGGAGACGCGAACAGTCGATAATCCAGAGTATGATGCATTTATGCAGGGATTAAATATTGGAGAAGAAATGCAGCTTGACTATAAAAGCTATACCTTAGAAAATGTAAATGCAATTCAATAAAAGCTATGCTTGAGATAAAAATGCCAAGACGTATAATACAATCAAAAAGAATAACGAGGAACAAAACTATGAAAAAATTAGCAATATTTTTCCCGGGCATCGGATACCATGCGGACAAGCCGCTTCTATATTACAGCCGGAAGCTGGCGGGCGAGGCAGGCTATGAGTCAATTGCGTTGAAATATGATTATCAGGCGGGGAATATCCGCGGGAACAAAGAGAAGATGGAGGCAGCTTTCCATGCATTGTATGCGCAGGCGGAAGAACAGCTTGCCGAGGTTGATTTTACGGCGTATGCAGAAGTGTTGTTTGTATCGAAGAGCGTTGGCACGATTATCGCATCTGCCTATGCACAGAAGCTCGAACAGGCAGGAACGACAGTAGAAATCCGTCACATCTTATACACGCCGCTTGAAGCAACCTATACCTTTGCACCGAAGCATGCGGTTGCATTTATCGGAACGGCTGATCCGTGGAGTGATGTGCCTGCGGTGATTCAGATGAGTGAAGCGCAGGGTGTTCCGATGCACGTCTACGAGAACGCCAACCATTCACTGGAGACAAGCGATACCATGCAGAATCTGAAAATCCTGCAGGATGTGATGGAGAAGACCAAAGCAATTATATAATACAAAAGCCCCTGTTGCAGTCCGGTGTGATTGGAAATATATCCACAGACGCAATCGGGGCTTTTTGTTATGGTAAGCAGAATGTTTAATTATCAAACGTTGCCGCTTTTGCTAATGCAACATCGATATTCTCACAGAAGTTCTCTTCGCCGAGCTTCTCTACGAAGCCGGCCTTCTCCATCACATGACGTGGCTGTTCGTTCACGTGGGAGAGCAGTAAGTGGATGCCCTTCTTCTGGCATGTCTTGTATGCTTCTTCCAGTGATTCCAGCCCGGTGATATCCATCGCCGGAACATCACGCATACGAAGTATCAGAACATTCTTGTGTTTTTCGTTTGTAAATGTAAGGTAGTCATTTGTCTCCGCAAAGAACATCGGACCGAGAATTTCATATACCATTGTGTTACGCGGTACATTCTTCAGGTCCGTGTGCTCGGAGATCTCGTTTTTGTCCAGATCTTCTTTGTAGATCCATGGTTTCACTTCGCCGACATCGGACATTCGCTTCATGAACAGGAATGCTGCCATGACCATACCGATCTCGATAGCCACAACCAGATCGAAGAATACCGTCAGAAGCAGAGTGGTAATCAGGACAAGAATATCGCTTTTTGGTGCGGTTTTGATCATGTGGCCAAATGTCTTGAAGCCGCTCATGTTGTAGGCAACCATAATCAGGATTGCGGCAAGACAGGTCATCGGAATCATAGATGCATACGGCATCAGGAACAGCAGGATCAACAGCAGGGTGATCGCATGGACGATACCGGCAATCGGGGTACGTCCGCCGTTTTTGACATTGGCTGCGGTTCTGGCGATCGCTCCGGTTGCCGGGATACCGCCGAAGAGAGACGACATGATGTTACCGACACCCTGACCGACTAACTCCGCATTCGAGCGATGATGTCCACCGATCATACCATCGGATACAACACAGGAAAGCAGCGATTCGATCGAAGCTAAGATTGCAATTGTAAATGCCGGTGAGATCAGTTCTTTTACGAGGGCGAACGAAAGCTGTGGGGCGGCGAATTTCGGGAAGCCTGCCTTAATCGTGTACAGATCGCCGATCGTAGCAACCGGAAGCTTGCCAAGCTGGACAATCAGTGTGGTTACGAGAATTGCAATTAAGCTGCCTGGAATCTTCGCAGATACCTTCGGCCAGAAGATCTGGATCAGCAGCGCGAGCATACCGATACCGAACGTCATCCAGTCAATCGTGTGAAATGCTTTCGCATAGGCAGCACATTTATCAACAAATTCGGATGGCACAGTCCCCATGGACAGACCGAAGAAGTCCTTGAGCTGTCCGGCAAAGATGCCGATGGCGATACCAAATGTAAAGCCGACCGTGATCGTCTTCGGGATAAATTTGATCAGATTGCCGAAATGGCACAGTCCCATGATGATCATGATGATGCCGGACAAAAAAGTAGCGATTGTAAGTCCGGTCATGCCATATCAGTAAAATCCTTTTCGCTTTATCTAAAATATAGTATAACGATCTCCCCGGATCCGGCTACAGCAATCCCTGAATCAGAATGATCAGAATCAAAACCGGCAGTATAAACTGGAAATACGGCTTTAATTTCCGGCTGATTTTAAGCCCTTTTCCGGTGTTTGCCTCTTCGATGTAGTTATCAAATCCAAATCCCCATTTGGTAACACAGAACAACAGATAGATGAGTGATCCAAGCGGCAAAAGCAGGTTGCTTACTAAGAAGTCCTCCGTGTCGAGTACGTCACGACCGCCGATCAGATGCACATTGCTCCATACGTTGTAGCCAAGCACACACGGCATGCTCGCAATCAGAATGATAACACAGTTGATAAGCGATGCTTTGTTCCGGCTGATATGGAACATATCCATACAGAACGAAATGATGTTCTCGAACACAGCGATGACCGTCGAGAAGCTGGCAAATGTCATAAACAGGAAGAACAGCGTTCCCCAGATCCTGCCGCCTGCCATATTCACGAATACGTTCGGGAGAGTGACAAAGATCAGACTCGGACCGGCACCGACTTCCACGCCATAGCTGAAGCATGCCGGGAAGATGATCAGTCCTGCCATGATTGCAACAAATGTATCGAGAGCACAGATACGGACGCCCTCCCCGGCAAGCGTATTGTCTTTGCTCATGTAGCTTCCGAAGATCTCCATTGCCGCAACACCCAGACTCAGAGTGAAGAACGACTGGTTCATAGCCGCAGAGATCACATTTCGAAGACCGACCTCGGATACGGTTTTTGCATTTGGCACGAGGTAGAACTTCAAGCCTTCCTTCGCACCGGATAATGTCAGACTATGTACAGCTAAGATCACGATCAGTGCAAGCAATGCCAGCATCATGAACTTACTGATCCGTTCCAATCCGTTCTGCAAGCCACGGCTGCAGATGAGAAATCCTGCGACTACGATAATGACCATCCAGATCGTCATCTGAAGCGGATCACCGAGCAGATCGGTGAACACGGAAGAAGTTGCGTCTGTGTCCATACCGGAATGAAATGCGCCGGTTGCAAACTTATAAAAATAAGAAAGCATCCAGCCGGATACGGTTGTGTAATACATCATCAGCAGATAGCATCCGGCCATAGCGAACCAGCCGTGGATATGCCATTTGCTGCCGGGCTTTTCGAGTGCCTTGTATCCAAGCACCGCACTCTTGCGGCTCGCACGTCCGACTGCAAACTCCATTGTTAAAACCGGGAGCCCCATAATTACCAGAAAGATCAGGTAAAAGAGCACAAAAAGACCGCCTCCGTTTTCCCCTGCAACATATGGAAAACGCCACACATTTCCAATACCGATGGCGCATCCTGCCGATACAAGCAGAAAACCAAGGCGGGATTTGAAAGATTCTCGCTGCATATATATTTTCCCTCCTGAATAAAAATGCCGCCAGATGATTCAAAATAGCGGCATATTACCTATTATAGTGTTTGACAAAGCAAACTTCATAAAATATAC
>ERZ1026868.368-NODE-368-length-30801-cov-9.148149_pt1 | contig 30801 bp, 27 predicted proteins | sample MGYA00380164_ERZ1026868 | MGnify/ENA primary metagenome ERZ1026868 (study PRJEB33269, sample SAMEA4719800) | human gut metagenome | biome: human-associated habitat; feature: organic feature; material: feces | place: Cameroon | collected 2013-10 ...
CCTTTATAGTGTAAATATACACATAGACATTCTACCTAATAACTTAATAAGAAAATTAATATAACTAACAATACTTAATTTATACCTAAATTATTAATTATGAAACATTACAAATTAATGATGGCTTCCCTGTTATTGGCTATAGGGGGGGGTAGTGCTGTGGCACAAACTTGGGAAGATTACACTTCCAAAATAACTAATCCTTCGTTTGAAGCAGATGAGGCAAAAGGGGATTTGACCAGTGGCTGGAACTCTACTAAAGGTTGGACGATAACACCTTCTTCAGCTCCTAAAACTTCTCAATTGGGAATTGCAAATGCTAATACTAAACTTTCGGGTATTGGCTCTACTTTTAAGCCTTCTGCAGGCGATAAATTCTTTTATTTGAGATGTAATTGGCAAAAGACTACAGAATTTAAAGTTTCTCAGACAATTTCAAATACCAAGAATCTTCCTGTTGGAACATATAAACTGACTTGTAAAGTCGCAAATTTTAGTAGTGCACCTTCTGCAACTAATTATCGCCTTTCTTTGGGTGATGGTACAAACACTGCTACCAATAAATTCTCTTATAATGAAAAAAAATGGGGTGAATGGTCGATAATTTTTTATAAATCTGACGCTTCTAAAGACTTAACTATTGAAGCTTATATGAATCCAAATGCAGATGGTCGTGATCATCATTATTGTATGCTTCTCGATGATTTTAAATTGGAATATTTGAGCGATGATGAGCTTGCAAAGGCAAGTTCAGAAAATCCATTGGGTTTGACAGCCGCAATATCTAATTCTACTATTTATAATCCTACCCAAACTTCCCTTCCTAAAGGTTGGTCAGAGAATAGAAAAGCTGCAGGAAATAATAATAGAACAGAGAAAACTGGTGATTCTCAGCTGGAAGGTTGGAGTGGTGATAATTTGAATGTGAAATATTATCAGACTCTTACAAATCTTCCTACAGGTAAGTATGTGCTGAAAGCAAAGGTCCATGATTCAAATGAAAAGGGTGCTGTATTATATGCAACAAGTGGAACGGATAAACAAACCGTTAAAATGGGTAAGGACTATGCGGTATTGGCAACGCCTGTTGTTAGTGTTATCAATGGTAATTTGGAAATTGGTATAGATGCACCTAATTTAGGTGGTACATGGATGACAGGAGATGATTTTACTCTTTCTTATGTAGGCTTGGATTTGTCGGCATTGGAAACTGCCTTTTCTTCTAAAAAGGCAGAAGCGGAAGCTCTTTTGGGAAATGCAGATTATAAGAACATAACAGGTGATGAGAAAACAGAACTTGAAAGCGCAAAGAATCAGAACCCTGAAGAAACAAAGAATGCGCTTGAAGCTGCAATAAATAAGCTTGAGTCTGCTATATCTGCATTTACATCTGCGCAACCTAAATATCAGGCTCTCGTAGATGCAAAGACACTTGTACAGGAAGAACTTGCTTATGCTTCAAAGGATAAGTACACAGAATTCACTACATCAAAGGAGGCAACTGCTACATCTGCAGCTGATGCAGAAACTAAGGCTAATGCTATTATCGCTGCTCGCCGTGCTTACGTAGAGAGCAATGGTATGGCAGAAGGTGTAGTTGGTGCTGAAGATTATACAAGCAAGGTTACTAATCCAAACTTTACTGATGGTATCAATGGTTGGAATCAGTCGCAAGATAAAAATGGTTCTGCCAAAGATGGTGAAACATGGACAAATGTTAATGGTACAAAGGGTGGCAAATATTATGATTATTGGAATGGCTCAGCCAACAACCAACGTGTTTCGCAAGAAGTAGCAAATCTTACTCCTGGTAAATATATTGTTACTGTAAAGGCACGTGCACAGCAGGGCTTCTGGATGTCTCTTAGAATAAATGATAATGAAAAGAATGCTACCGATATCAATGAAATTGGCAATACTGGTGGTGTCTTTGATCGTGGTTGGAACGATTATACAGCTGAGTTTACTGTTGGAGCAAACGGTAAAGTGAAGATTGAAGTCGGCAATTATAAACCAGATGGTGTAGACAATAAGGCTGGTTGGTTCGGCTTTGGTGATGTTCGTCTTGTTCGTCTTGGCAATCTTGATGTTACTCTTGATGAGGCTACAGACAATACTTTCGAGGCAATGGATGCTAATGTAACTTTGAAGCGCTCATTTGTTGCTAACAAGTGGAACACATTGGTATTGCCATTCGCAGTATCAGCAGAAGATGTAAAGGCTAAATTTGGTAATGACGCAAAGGTCGTAGAATATAGCAATGCAGAGGATGTAAATATCAATTTCACAACTTCTACCAATGGCATTAAGGCTAATGTGCCTGTTTTGATTATGCCAGCTGCTGTTAATGCTGAGAATACTTATACATTCAATAGCGTATCTATCGTAGCAGCTGATACGCCTAAGGCTGATGGTACAAGCTACAGCTTCGTAGGTAGCTACAAGCCTTACAACCTCGTTAACGACGACTATATGCTCTATGCAGACAAGTGGTGGAAGACAGAGACTGGCGATACATACAAGATCAAGGCTTTCCGTGCTTATATCAAGGCTAATACACCTGCAGCTGCCAAGCAGTTGAACCTCGTTATCGATGATCAGACCACAGGTTTGAAGCTTAATACCGTAAATGGCAACATCGAGGGTGAAACCTACAATATCGCTGGTCAGCGTGTAGCTAATAGCTATAAGGGATTGGTAATCAAGAATGGTAAGAAAATCATTAAGAAGTAATAACAAATTTAAAGGCTAAAGAAAATGAAAAAATATATTGTTCCTACAATCACAGTAGAAAAGATAGAACTTACTAACTTGATGGCTGCATCTCCATCATTTAGTGCAGGTGAAGGTCTTCCTACTCTTGGTACCGGTAAGAAAGAATCTGCTGACTTAGAACAGCCTGGACATGAGGCTGAGGGCTACTCTAAGTCGTTTAATATTTGGGAATAATTCCTAAATGGAAATAATCCGTTAGGCTCACCACTTATATATAATAAGGTGGAGCCTAACGGTAAATATAAAAAATCGTGTGTACATCGTCTGTCGCAACATATTGTCGACAGCGTGTACACACGATTTGTTTGTTTAACGTTTTCTCTGTGATATCCGTGTGCTTAAAACTCTAGCTAATGGTGTGGCACACGGATCGCACAGATCGCACGGATTTTTAGGACCTCTGGTCCTTGTTGCTTGGGGATGAAACACGAAGCACTTGAGTTTTAAAAGGAACACGAGATTACGTTTTTAAAGGAACACGAATCAAGCGAATCTACCGAATGTTGATTAACATCGCAAGCAAGGAACTCAAGCAGCAGAGCCCACAGGGCTCATTCGTGCGATTTGAATGATTCGTGTTCTAAAAAAATCAGCAGTTTGTGTTTAAAGGAACACGAATCAAGCGAATCTACCGAATGTTGATTAACATAGCAAGCAAGGAACTTAAGCTAAAGAGCCCACAGGGCTTATTCGCTTTGATTTGGACGATTGATAATCCCCTATATTTGTCGGATAATCCGATACAAGATGCCTATGTGGATAAATCTGCCTTAAAAAAAGAAAGTACTTTCGTTGGCCAACGAAAGTACTTACGATTATTATTATTGCTATTGGTATTACTATTACTCCAAATCTTTCTTTGGCAAGAGCAGATTGAGCACTACTGCAAGGAGGAATACTACGGCTACGCAGTTGTCGGCAAAGACGGTACGAACAATCTCGGGGAAGATGTTGAACATGCCTGTGGCTTGGGTGAAACCAAGACCTACGCTGAGCGAAAGACTCACGATGATCATATTGCGTTGAGAGAATCCGCTACGAGCCATCATGCCGAAGCCTGCATAGAGAATGCTGCCAAACATCATTATGGTGCATCCACCAAGTACAGCTTGAGGAATCGTCGTTAGCGCATAGCCGATAACAGGAAATACGCCACCAATAATCATTATTATTGCTCCAATGCCTATAGTGAAACGGTTTACAACTTTCGACATGGCTGCAAGTCCTACGTTCTGACTAAACGAGGTGATAGGAGTACAACCAAAGATTCCAGATAAGCTACTCACGAAACCATCGCAGCTGATGGCTTTTCCCATTTCTGTTTTATGAGGGTTTCTGCCTAAAGCGCTATTGCAAAGTGCTGATGTGTCGCCAATAGTTTCTGTTGCTGATACAAGATAAACGGCTGCAACCGAAAGGATAGCACCAATATTAAACTCTGGAGTGAAAGGCAACAATGTTGGCAATGCTATTGCTGGTTGTTCTGCTATGCCGCTGAAGTTTACCATTCCCATGGCGCAAGCAAGGATGTAGCCTACGATAAGACCAACGAGAACGGAGAGCGAACGAAGGAAACCTTTGGCAAAGACTTGGCATAGGAGGCATGCCAATAGGGTGGTGGTGCCTACAATCCAGTTGTTGAGGCTACCGAAGTCGGGTGCGCCCTGACCACCAGCAAAAGAGTTTGCACCAATAGGAAGAAGCGAAAAGCCGATGGCTGTTACTACCGTTGCTGCTACAACATGTGGAATAAGCTTAACCCAATATTTGGCAAAGAGTCCGAGCACACCTTCTATCAAACCACCAATAATAACGGCTCCTATCAGCGTGCCCATGCCATATGCGCTGGCAATGCTTATGGATAGCGAAAGGAAGGTGAATGATATTCCCATTACAATAGGCAAGCGTGAGCCTATGCGCCATATTGGATATAGCTGTACCAATGTGCCGATACCTGCTATAATCATACAGTTTTGTATCAGCATAGCGCTAACAGCACTATCGAGGCCAATGGCGCTCGATAGAATCATGATAGGGGTGATGTTGCTAACAAACATCGCAAGGATGTGCTGAAGACCGAATGGCAATGCTTTGCCTACAGGCACTCTGCCATCGAGAGAATAAAGATTTTCTATTGAAGATTTCATGTTTTGTTGTTTTTCTATGTGTATCTATTGGTTGTATTTATTGATTATCTTTATTGATAAGATTTACCACCACCTTCACCATAACGTCCTTTTCTTCAGTCCGGCTTTCTGCAATCATCAAAGTGAGAGCTACAAGAGTGTTGTCGGCAATACGTTTATGTCCATCTTCTGCATAAAGAACCTTATTGTTGTTGAGAAACCAGAGGAATAGCATGGCTGCTATGCGTTTGTTTCCATCGCTGAACGAGTGGTTCTTTACGACAAGATAGAGAAGCATAGCTGCTTTCTCTTCAACAGAAGGATAGAGTTCTTCGCCACCAAAGGTTTGGTAAATCTGCCCTATGCTACTTTTGAATGAATCATCCTTTTCGTTTGCAAACCATTGACTACCACCAAATTTTTCTTTCAGTGCGTTAATAGCTTCCATGGCGTTATCGTATGTAGCTCGGAATGCTTCTTCTTTTGTTGTTTTCGATATAGAGAGCGACTGGTAGTCGTAGTGGTCGAGTGTGTCAAGAGCATAGACGTAGTCTGAGATAACGTTGAATAATCCATCATATTCGTCAGAACTAACCTTTTCCTGTAAGCCAATGGCACGAGACATAAGGCGCACAACGTCTTTAAGTTCGTTGTAGCGCTCGAGTTTTATCTGTTGGTTGATGGCATAGCCTTTGATAAGGTATTGCTTGAGGATGGCGGTGGCCCATTGACGAAACCTTGTGCCTTGTATCGACTTTACACGATAACCTACAGATATGATAACGTCGAGATTGTACATAGCAGTTTCGTACAATTGATCTTGTTCTTTACCCATATGTGCAAATTTTGCACATGTGATATCTTTGTCAAGTTCACCTTCCTTGTAACAGTTGTTTATGTGACGGCCTATTACAGTTCTATCGCGACCAAATAGTTCAGCCATTTGGCTTTGTGTCAGCCAAACAGTCTCATTTTCCAACTTTACATTAAGTTGTATGCTTCCATCTTGTGAACGATATATTTCTATTGGATTATTCATACTTGTCTTCTTTTTATATGGTAAAAATTAATCGCAAAATCTAAGCTCACATTTCTCTCTTTTACTCTTTTACTTTTTTACTTTTTTACCTTTTTACCTTTTTACCTTTAAGAATACATTCCTCTCTCAGCCCAGTCGCCTCGGTCGAGTTGGCGATAGCCTATGGCTTCGGCTATATGAGGAAGCTGTACCTTCTCGCTACCATCAAGGTCAGCGATGGTGCGGGCAACCTTTAGAATACGGCTGTAGGCACGTGCAGAGAGAGATAGACGTTCCATAGCAGAGCGCAATACTTCTACCGAATCAGCATCTGGTTCGGCATATTGATGAATCATGCGTTCCGTCATCTGCGCATTACAATGTATGCCTTTTATATCCTTGTATCTCTGTTCTTGAATTTGGCGGGCTGCAATAACCCTTTCTCTTATCGTTGCACTTGGTTCGCCTGGAGCAGTCTGCGAAATATCCTTGAATGGCACAGGAGTAATCTCGCATTGTATATCGATGCGGTCAAGAAGCGGACCGCTAATCTTATTCATGTATTTCTGTATTTGTCCGGGAGTGCATACACAGCGATGCGTAGGATCGCCGTAATATCCACAAGGACAAGGGTTCATAGAGGCTATGAACTGGAAGTTGCAGGGATATTCCACACTATATTTCGCCCTGCTTATAGTGATAACTCTGTCTTCAAGAGGTTGACGAAGTACTTCGAGAGTGTGTTTTGAAAATTCCGGTAATTCGTCTGCAAAAAGAATTCCATTATGAGCAAGACTAATCTCGCCAGGCATAGGATTGATGCCGCCACCTACCAAAGCAGCTTCAGATATAGTATGGTGAGGGCTTCGGAATGGGCGCTGAGATATAAGCGACGAATTCTTGGATAGTTTGCCAGCCACGCTGTGTATCTGCGTGGTCTCAAGACTTTCGGCAAGCGACAAAGGAGGAAGAATAGAAGGTAAACGCTTAGCCATCATACTCTTGCCACTACCTGGAGGACCTATCATAATCAGATTGTGTCCACCTGCCGCTGCCACTTCAAGAGCACGCTTCACATTCTCTTGACCTTTCACGTCGGCATAGTCGAGGTCGAAATTATATTGCTGCTCGTAAAACTCCTTGCGAGTGTCGATGACCATAGGCGAGAAGTGTTGCTGACCTGTGATGAAGCTTATCACCTGCATGATATTCTCCATGCCATAAACCTCGAGATTGTTTACCACGGCAGCCTCGCGCTCATTGGCTTTAGGCACTATAAGACCTTTGAAGTGCTCTGCCCTTGCCCTAATAGCAATGGGCAGAGCTCCTTTTACTGGTTGCAATCTACCATCGAGACCCAGCTCGCCAACCATCATATAGCTTGCAAGATTTGTTCCGTCAATCTTCTCGTCGGCTGCCAACAGTGCCATAGCCAATGGTAAATCAAAGCTGCTACCTTCTTTTCGCAAGTCGGCAGGAGCCATGTTTACTGTTGTGTCTTTGCGTGGAAATAGGTAGCCATTACATTGTAGTGCTGCAGCAATACGGTTGCGACCTTCTTTCACAGCCTCGTCGCCGAGACCAGTGAAATGATACATCACGCCGGGTACTATGCTTACCTCTATGGTTACAGTCGTGACTTCCATTCCGTTGACGGCTGCGCTATATGATTTTACTAGCATAAGTAGTGTTTCTGGGTTAGTGATTAAGTAGGGTTTTATACCAACTTAGTTTTCTATCTTTTCTTTTAGCTCGTTCATTCTTAGGTTGCGACCAACAATCTTACCATTCTTTAGCAAGATATTGGAAGGCACTTGTGATAATCCCAACAGCTTGGCAACCTTGGTGTCAAACATCATACCATCGTTGATGGTAGGCCAAGAGATAGAATCGCGGCGAAGAGATTGTTGCATCTCTGACTTCGAAGGGTCTATACAAATGCCAATTACCGAGAGGTTGTTTCCTTTTGAAGCTTTCAGCCTTTTCAGCTGTGTCTGCATGTCGGTACTCTCATAGTTCCATGATGCCCAAAGGAATATCACAGCCATAGGCGACTTGGCAACCGAAGCCTGTGTAACCTTATTGCCATTAATGTCGGTGGCAGTAAAGGTAGGCAATGTTTTTCCTGTAGGAGTTGCCGAAAGGCCTTTCAACTCTTGTTGCAGATTTACGAGTTTACCATTCTTGGGTTGCTCTGCTATCATCAAGTCTATAAGCTGTTTGGCCTTTGTGTAGTCGGGTGTAGGAGCTAAGATGAAATACTTTCGTATGAGCCATGCCGAAACGTTAGACTTAGGATTGTGCTTAACGAATTCTGCTGCAGCAGCAATAGTCTGCTGTGGCGACATGCTTGAAATCTGCTTACGGAAAGCAGTCATGAGTTTGTTGTTGTCGGTGCCTTCAGCTTCAAGTTCCTTAAGGTGCGAAGCGTCAGCCTTTATCTCAACCGTCTTGCCAGGTTGAGTAAACACTGGTTGCTCAGAGAAGTTAGGAAACACCATAACCAATGTACCTTCTTCCTCGCATGGAATTTCGTAGGCAAATCTTCCGCCTTCAATCTTTATGGTGTCTATGCCATCCAATACGCCATCAGTACTGTATACATAGAACTCACCCTGGTTTAGGTGCAGGAATCGTCCCTCAAGCTTAAAATGCTTTCCGTCGATTCCACATGATACCAAAACCAGGGTGAGTAATATAAGATATGTAATATGTTTTGTCATTCAACAATGATTACTTGCTAACCTTAGCCAGTTCGATATCGTTGGCAGCATAAGCAGCCAAAGAAGGATCTTTCTGGAGGGCGAGCTTCAAGGCGTTAGCAGCAGCTGTGTTGTTGCCTTGGCGAGCATTTACGATGGCTGTAAGATACTCTGTCATTGCGTCACGATTCTTGATAGCGCTAAGTGTAGATGTTGCCTTCGCATAGTTCTTGTTAAGAATCTGTGCCAAAGCTGCGCTGTTGCATGTAGCATCGTCGAAGTTCTGCTCTGCCTGAGCATAGTTGCCCTTAGCGATGTTGAGGTTACCAAGAACTGCATTGAAGTCCTGAGCGTCAACAGCCTTTGACAAGTTAGCCTCTGCCTGCTCCAAATCGCCATTCTTGAGAGCCATAAGAGCGAGTGTGCCATTAGCCTCAGGCGCCTTGGCGTTTAAGCTAAATGCCTTGTTCAAGTATTCCTTAGCCTTAGCGTCGTTGCCTTCAGCGAAAGCAAGAGCTGCGAGGTTGTTGTATGCGCGATAGTCCTTATCGTAGAGCTTTGTTGTAGTCTCATAGATTTCCTTCTTCTTAGCAGTTGACTCCTCGAGAGTTGCAGCATAGAGAAGCTCATCAGCTGAGAGCTTTGCAGCATCTGCGGTGTACTGCTCCTGAATCTGATCATCGCTACGTCCGATAGTTTCGTAGTTGATGATGAGGCGTGAACGACGCAACTCTGGCAAGATGCCATCAGCGAGCTCACGGAATACTGCGCTCATATTGCGAATCTGCTGCTCGCGCTCCTCTGGATCCTTGTACATAGAGAGTACGCGGAGGATAACTTCCTTATCCTGGATATTGCTTACCTGTACGAGCTGCTGGAAACCATCCCAGTCCTGAGCTGTATAGCGTGCTGCTACGTTAGCGTCAACCTTAGTAGCTTTAAGCTGCTTCTTTACATAGTCCTCGCTGGTAGCCTGACGCTTGCTTGCGAGCTTATCGTTGAATTCGAAACCACCCTCAGGAGAAGCGTAAGCCAAAACCTCTACGTTTCTAACGTTGAGACCCTCGCGGTCTGCATTAATCTCTTTGAGCATCTTGACAAACTCCTGAACAGAGTTGTTCTTCAATTCGCTCTTGCGGAGGTTAGCCTGATTAACGAGGAACTTGATGTTTGCTTCGAGCTTCTTCTCGTTAACACGCTGGAATGTGTCAGGAGCAAAGCAAGAATTGCCATTCAAAGTATTGCGATAGAGCTCAGATGTTGCAACAACACCATAAGCAACTTTTACTGCAGGAATTTCTACCAATTTCTTTCCTACCTTAGCATCGAAAGTGAGATACATATCGCTCTTTTCCATACCTGGCTTGAAAGTGAAGCTGGTCTTCATGTTGTAGCGTCCACCCAACTTATATGAAATAGTCTGGTCGTTGCCCATAACCTTCTCGCCCTGGAATGTAGCTGCATCACCACGAGATACCTTACCATCAGCATAGCGAAGTTCTGGAGTTACAGTAACTACAGCCTTCTTCTTCATGTACTTTGCTGGGAAAGTACCATTAATAGTTGCTGGAACTTGTCCACCCTGTGTTTCAAGTGGAATAGGATTTACAGTAAAGTTGTCAGCAGACAATGGCCCCATCTTAGAGCATGAAGCCAATACAAATAATGAGCATGCTGACAAAAGATAGAAAATATTCTTGCGCATATTAAAATAAAAAAAGTTTTTAGAAAGTGCCGCGAGCGGGACTCGAACCCGCACAGCCATTACTGGCCAAGGGATTTTAAGTCCCTCGTGTCTACCAATTCCACCATTGCGGCATAGGTCGTGTAATAATTGATATGTGCAAAGGTATATGTAATTATTGAAAGTGCCAAAGGAATTTACACAATTTAAGGTTTTCAGCTTTAGTTATCTTCGAAAAAGCCCTTATTTTCTTAGTTTACGGTCAATATTCCGTATGCGCCGGTGGCATGACAACTGTATCTGGTCAACTTTTTGCCTTTGTCGCCATTAGAAATAAAACCACCATTATTGAGGTCGTATTGGCGTTTGCAATAGCCACATTTAGCAATTCCATTTTCTGAAACCGACAATGGTCGGCTCTTTAATGGCAACATATTTGGGTCGAAGCAGTTGGGGCATTCACGGTCGTAGGCATACAGAATGCCATCAACAGAATTGCCAAAACCGACTATCAGTCCGCCATTATAGCCCAACAGCAAACTGCGTCGCTCGTCGTAGGCATTGAATATCGATTCGGTATGTTTGCCCACATTATTGGTAAACGAGAAATAGCGAGCTCCCGACTTCGTGGTGATGGTGATAGTTACGTAGGTGCCAGAATATTGAGTCAACGCACTTGCCAATGTGGCATCGTGGTGCAGACTGTTGTCTATGATGAGATAACATGGTGCAGAACTATATTCAAATTCCGCCTCTCCACACGACGAGAACATCATCGTGAGGAGAGTCAGAATAAATGTAGATATAGTAAAAATGATTTTTCTCATCATTCCCCTTTTTTTATCCTTTTACCCTTTTACCTTTTTACCTTTTTACTTTTTTACCTTTTTACCTTTTTACCTTTTTACTTTTTTACCTTTTTACCTTTTTACTTTTTTACCTTTCCAACAGCTTCTTCTCTGCCTCTGTCATTCTTTCGAAATTGAAGCCTTTGAGCACATTGTTCATCAAGGCATTGATTTCGTCGTTACACAGATTGCCGATAGAACCCTCGTGGGTATGATGGATGTTGTGGTCGGCATGGAATGTGCCAGCCTCAATCTCCAGTCCTACCTTTTTATATGCATCGCGGAAAGGCATGCCTGCAGCAGCAAGGCGGTTCACCTCTTCTACAGAGAAGATAGGGTCGTACATAGGGTTGTCAAGAATATGCTCGTTCACCTCAATCTTGTTGATGATATATGCTGCCATCTGCAAGCAGTCTGCCAACTCGTCGAAAGCAGGCAAGAATACTTCTTTTATAATCTGCAAGTCGCGGAAGTAGCCTACTGGCAGATTGTTCATAATCATCATCACCTGTTGAGGCAGAGCCTGAATCTTGTTGCATTTAGCTCTGATAAGCTCAAATACATCAGGATTCTTCTTGTGAGGCATGATGCTTGAACCTGTGGTACATTCCTTAGGAAGTTTTACGAACGAGAAGTTCTGGCTATTGAACATGCAGGCATCGAAAGCCATCTTTGCCAATGTGCCAGCAACCGAAGCAAGGGCAAAAGCCACATTGCGTTCCATCTTGCCACGTCCCATCTGAGCATATACCACATTATAATCCATTGAGTCGAAGCCCAAGAGCTGGGTTGTCATGGTGCGGTTCAGAGGAAACGAGCTGCCATAGCCTGCTGCCGAACCAAGCGGATTGCGGTTGGTCATCTTGTATGCAGCCTGTAGGAATAGCATGTCGTCGGCAAGGCTCTCTGCATAAGCGCCAAACCATAAGCCGAAAGATGAAGGCATAGCTATCTGCAGATGCGTGTAGCCCGGCATCAACACCTCTTTATATTGGTTGCTCTTCTGCAATAGTTCGTCGAAGAGCACCTTTACAGCATCAGCAATCTCCTTGAGCTGATGGCGTGTGAAGAGCTTGAGGTCTACCAACACCTGGTCGTTGCGTGAGCGTCCAGAGTGTATCTTTTTTCCCATGTCGCCAAGCTTGCGAGTTAGCATCAACTCCACCTGCGAGTGTACATCCTCTATACCGTCTTCTATCACAAACTCGCCCTTTTCGCAAAGCTCATAGATATTCTTTAGCTCATCGAGCAGAGGCTTTAGTTCCTCTTTCTCGAGCAAGCCTATAGATTCGAGCATAGTGATGTGAGCCATAGAGCCGAGCACGTCATACTTGGCAAGATACAAATCCATCTCGCGGTCTCTGCCCACGGTAAATCTTTCAATCTCGTGGTTTATCTCGTAATTCTTTTCCCAAAGTTTGTTTGCCATTGGTTTAAGCGTAATTAATCATTTGCAGGGCATCAGCAATCTTTTCGATACCCTCTTGCAGAGGTTTCGATACCATGCCCTTGATAAATGGGTTTAGCTCAGCCTTTATGGTGAGCTTCATTTTGCACGTAGTGTCTGTAACTGGCAATATCTGAATCCAGAAATTGAATGGCAGAGGACTCTGCTCCGTCTCAAACTTTATGCATTTTGGTTCTTCGCGGTCTACAATCTTCAGCTTCACCGCTCCCATAGGAGTAGATATCGACATGCTGTCGGCATCGAAAGTGAGGTCGTTGAGCTTGTCGGCAGGTATGCGGTCTTTCACTCTGTCTATGTTGCTGAGGTCAGAGAGCATATTGTAAACCGCTTGCTGAGAATGTGGAATCTGTCTTACAGAACTTTCGAATGTTGCCATATTCCTTATTTCTTCCAGTTAGCAGGATCCTTACGCCACTCGTTCAAAACCTCGATATCGCTCTCTGCGATATAGCCAGTTTCTGAAGCCTGAGCCACTACATGCTCATAGTCGGTAAGAGTGATGAGCTTTACGTTAGCGTCAGCGAAAGCCTTCTCTGCTATTGGGAAACCATAGGTATATGATGCTACCATACCAACAACCTCGCAACCAGCCTGGCGCAAAGCCTCTACAGCCTTCAATGAGCTACCACCAGTAGAAATCAAGTCTTCAACAACAACAACCTTCATACCAGGCTTCACTTCGCCTTCGATGAGGTTTGCCATACCATGATCCTTTGGTTTCGAACGTACGTAAGAGAAAGGAAGACCGAGAGCGTCGGCAACCAATGCACCCTGAGCGATAGCGCCAGTAGCAACACCAGCCACAGCCTCTGCCTCGCTAAAGTTCTCGAGCACTGCGTGTACGAGTTCAAGCTTAACGAATGTTCTAAGCTCTGGATAAGCCAATGTCTTGCGGTTGTCGCAATAGAAAGGAGATTTCCATCCACTTGCCCATGTGAAAGGGTCGTTTGGTTGAAGCTTAATGGCCTTTACCTTCAAAAGGCGTGATGCAAAGTCTTTTTTCAAGTTGTTCATAGTGATATTATCTTTAGTTCTTTTGTTTATCAATATGTTGGCATTGTTGCCAATCTGCTTGCAAAGGTAATGCAAACGAGTGGAATGACAAAGAAATACGAAGTTTTCTTTTCATTCCCGAGTGCAGCTTACCTTTATATAATAATCTAACAAGAAGTATTTATTTCCTTTTTTAGATATTCGTAAATATATAATGGACTTTGAATAAATAATCCATTATCTACATTGATAAGCTTTTCGTAAGTTTTAGAATTATAAATAGTATCAAAAGCTTCGATAGTGCTCATGCCATAATCTTCTTGAAGAAAAGATACAATCTCTTCTACGTCGCAATTTATGATAAACTGTTGTTGCTTTTTTGTAGTTCTCATATACGTCTAAGTTTTGCAATGGCTTTTTCTGTACCAAAGAAATATTGTCTATTCAATTTCTTATATGTCAATCCTTGAACAAGTTGTTCTATAGTTATAAAATGTTGCATATAAAGGTTTATTTGATATACCACGCCATCATCAGCAATAGGACCGATAACAATGTCGTACTCATGCATACGTTTTCCTTTGGCCTGCCTGTTCTGAATTATGAATTTTGCCCATTCTTTAGATACGCCTTCAAAGTTCTTAACTTTTAGTTCGCCGCTCGTTAAAGCATTCTCGTCAAATTCATATTCTAATACTATGGGAGTACCATTATTTTCTATGTCACATCTTCTTACAGCCATGTTTAAGGCTTGCTTTTTGATATCCGTAAGATAGAAACCTCTGCCAAAATCTTTGTTGGGTTTACATTTTTGAATATCAATGGCTGTAAAGTCTATATTTGTACCATGATACAATTTCATACGACAGTCCCTCCATTTCTTCTGCAATATGTGCTCATGTCTTTCAGAGTGTCGGCAAGAGGAAGAAGATGCTCTGCTTCATAGTTTTTGTCTATGAATTCCAAAGCTTTAAATCTTTTTAGGTAATTAAAAGCCATAGCTGCAGGCATTCCGTATTTCTTACCGAACTCAACAATGCATAAGTTGATATATCTAATCTTGTTCATACTTCGTAAAAGCTTGTCATTATTGCGCAAATATATCAATTATTTCCTAAACTTCCAAATAATCAGTTTATTTTTGCTATTGTACATTTATTCTACAAACACAAAAAAAGGCAAGCAATCCTTGTGGGACTGCTTGCCTCCGATTCACCTATGTCTAATTGTGACTAACCAATTTAACCAAATATCCAATCATGAACAGATTAGCCAATCTCAATCTGACGCAAGGCTTTCTTCTCTTCTTCCTTGGTCTTCTTAGGCATTGTGATGGCGAGAACACCATTCTCAACAGCTGCTGTTACATGGTCTTTCTCAACATCCTCAGGAAGAACATATACTTGCTGATAGTTAGAATATGAGAACTCACGACGCAAATAGTGCTCTTTCTTGTCCTCATCCTTGTGTTCCATCTTGTTCTCTATAGTTACTTCCAAGTTGCCCTCGTTGTTGATGCAAACTCTGCAATATTCTTTCTTGATACCAGGAACAGCCAACTCCATAACGTATGCCTTAGCATCTTCCTTTACGTTAACTGCTGGCGCTGTAGCTTTCATCTTAGGCATCCAATCGTTGTTGAAGAAATCATCGAACATTGTTGGGAACCAATTGTTTGAACTCATTACTGGTAACATAATAACCTCCTATTTTAAATTTGTTGTTTTTTTTAATGTTGTTCGTAACCCTCCACCCTCGTTCTCGGGGGCTTCCGATTACACCTAAGTATAGGCAATATGCATGCCCATTGGCATATTCCTCGTGCCATGATGCCATTGTGTCCAAAATCGTCAGCAAAGATTAATTTATTTAAACTTTGCTGTCAGTTAGGCATCTGATTTCTCTCCTTATTATATAAATAGGTATAATTATAACTATGTGTTAGTGGTGTGTATGACAAAAAGATATGTTTCGTTGAAGAAAAATGGCTTTTTGTTTTGTAGTTTTGTTTATTTTGCATAAATTTGCAGCATTAATAATAAAATATCAACCTTAAAGCAATTAGCTTATGAACAAGAAAAGACTATTAAGCATGTTGTTTGTCTCTACATTGGCTTTCGGAAGCATGTCTGCCCAAACATGTATGGTAGCATACGCTGAAGATGGCAAATACTGGACATTCGACATCAACAAGGTCGAGAAGGTGACATTTGAAAACAAGTCGTTAGTTTTTTATACTACTCAGCGCAACGCTATCGACTTGAATAAAATTCAGAGCATCAAGTTCGTCGACCTGGCAACAGCGATTAAACCTCAAGTGTCTACTCTCGGTGGCAACATCTCTCTCCTACGCCGTGGCAACATTGTTAGCGTAAAGGGTTGGGACAGCAGCAAGACTGCTACTGTGGCTATCTATAGCGCAAACGGTCAGATCGTTGACCAGCGCAAGGGATGGAATGGTGCTGACATCGACTTGAGCAACCTCGGTCGTGGAGTGTACATTCTTAAAGTAAACAACAAAACATTAAAATTGACATTATAATATTATGAAGAAGTTTTTTACACTTATACTTTGTGCAGTAGCTTGTCTTTCAGTATATGCACAGAATACAGACCTTAACCGTTTGATCATCCGCGATAAGGGTGGATATATTCATCCATACGCTATCAACAACCTCGATAGCATGTTCTTCTATAAAATCGATGGTCGTGTAGCAGCCGACATCGACGTTAAGGGTGTTACACTCAAGGCTGCTGGAGCTCCTGCAGATACTATCACTCTCGCTGTTACTCGTTCAGAGAGCTGTAAGACTTTCAAGATTGCATGTGTTAAGAAGTCTATCGCTGATGTTATAACAAACGGTGCTATTTGCGCAGGATATTTTGATCAGGTTAAGTCTAATGTATTTGATCAAGATTTTACTAATGCTAAAATGACAGGCTTCGATTTCCAATTACTTCCAAAGACAGAGTACGCTATCGTTACTTTGGGCTACGATGAAATTGGTACAGCTTGCGAAATGGCAAAGGCTTATTTCACAACTCCTGCTGCTCCTATTCAGGGTAACCCAGAGGTGAAGTGGGAAGTTGCCGATGTTCAACCATTCTCTTTTAGCGTTACCTTTAAGCCAAACAGCGATGTAGGTGGTTATGCTGTAACTGCTTTTGGTAAGGGAGAAGCTGAGAAGCAATTCCAGCAGTTTGGTCCTATGATGAATTTGGCAAGCATCGGTGAAATGGTTAAGATGTGGGGCTACAAGGGTGAAGCAGGTAAAGACTCTACATTCACTTGGAAAGAATTTACTCCTAACACAGAATACGAAGTCTATGTTCAGCCTTGGGATAAGAATGGTACTCTGACCGACTATTTCATGATTCCTGTAACAACAGCTAAGATTGGTGGCGAAGGCGTTGCAGAGTCTACACTCGAATTGGGCGGTTATAAGAAGAATACCGAAAATAATCAATGGTATCAGGAGGTTACAGTTACACAAAACGACCAGTGCGCAGGTCATGTTGTAAATCTTTATACCGAGGAGGATTGGAGTAAAGGTGAAGATGCTGTTAGACAATCTATGATTGATGATCAAGCCTTGCAATACTTTTATTTTAAGTATGGAAATGAGACTACTGGTCTTTATGCAGACCCAGAAACAACATACTATGTAGCTGTATTGTCAAAGAATGCTAACAATGAGTGGGGTCCATTGGTATTTAAGAAGTTCACCACTCCTAAGGTTTCAGATGAGCTTAGCAAGCGTCACAACATTAAGGCTGCTACTCGCGTAGTAGAAAACAAGGTTGCAAAATCTGCAAATGGTCCTGTATTCACCTTGGACGATCTTAAGAAGTTTATGACTGTTAAGGGTGGACTTAAACTTACTGGCAAATAAATCTCGTAGGAGACTATCTCCAGAATAGTCAACAATACAAACATATATTTAGGGCTAAGAATTTCATTCGGAATTCTTAGCCCTTTTTCTGTGTACGCTCGGCAAAGATACAAGCTTGGTAGTTTATTAATCGCTATCATGCAAATAAGAAAAGCTTTTGTAGGCATTATGCTTACAAAAGCTTTCTTGGTACTTGTAGTGGTTTTTCTTAATAAATGCAAGAAAAGCCAATTGCCTTGAATCAGAACGAATGATTATAGATATGGCGTATTGTAAGATGCTTTACTTCAGTGTGTTATATACCTTCGTTCGATACAGAAACTATCTTTATGCACTTTTTAGCTTTCTATCAAATTTATCTATGCTTACTGGCAAACGTATTTTTGCTTACTACCAAATGTAAATATGATTGCAGTCAAATATAATCTTTTTACTATTTCTTAGCGCATTGGTTGATGCTGCAATATTAAATATATTTGGAACGTAATCCAAATATATTGCAATATTTTTGGATTACGTTCCGCAAATATTGCAATATTTAAGGATTTGACCTTGTTTTGGGCTTAAATAAAAAAGAGTTGCCCCACCTCACGGTGACGCAACTCGGCAAACTTAAACAACCAATAAAAGAAATAGATTGTCTCTATTTTAATACATGGGCTTAAACCATTATTATATACGTAGTCAAACCATTTGTATATAGTCAAACCATAATATATATAGGCTTACCCCGGCACAAATCATGTTTTTTGTTGTGGTACTTTAACCACTATCTTATGAACAAGAGTTCACGATACTTAGGCAATGTCCAAAGCTCGTCGGCAACGATGAGCTCGAGCTTGTCTATCTGATAGCGAATGTCTGCCATTTTTGGTTCTACGGTGTCGTGGTATGCAATGGCCTTCTCGTGTTCGCTTTCAATCTTGTTGGCAACCTTACGAGCAGATACCAATTCCTCTACGAAACGCTCTATCTTCTCTGTACGCTCAGCAATCTCGCGAATAATCTTCATATTACGAGCAGTAAGAGCCTTGCCCTCTTCGGCACCAAAGATTTCCATCATGCCCTCTACATTCTTTGCCAACTGGCTCTGATAGTGAGTAGCAACAGGGATGATATGGTTCATAGAAAGGTCGCCCATAACGCGTGCCTCGATCTGAATCTTCTTAGTATATGTTTCCCATTTTACCTCGTTGCGAGCTTCAAGCTCAGGGCGCTTCATCACGTTCATCGATTCAAACATCTTGATGCTGTCTTCGTCGAGATAGCGCTCGAAGATAACAGGGCAGCTCTTCTCGCAGTCCAAACCACGACGCTTGGCTTCCTCAACCCATTCGTCGCTATAGCCATTGCCATCGAAATGGATAGGCTTGCAAGTCTTGAGGTCGTCGCGAATGATGTCGATGATAGCGCTAACCTTGTCTTCACCCTTGGCGATGAGAGCATCTACACGAGTCTTGAAGTCGGTCAATGCCTCAGCAACAGCGGTATTCAGAACTATCATTGCACTTGCGCAGTTAGCCTCAGAACCAACGGCACGGAACTCGAAGCGGTTGCCGGTAAAGGCAAATGGAGATGTACGGTTACGGTCGGTGTTATCGATGAGCAACTCAGGAATCTCCGGAATATCGAGCTTCATGCCCTGCTTGCCAAGCATTGTGAAGAGATCCTTCTTATCACTTGATGCGATATGATCCAAGAGCTCTGTGAGCTGCTTGCCAAGGAAGCTTGAGATGATTGCTGGAGGTGCCTCGTTGGCTCCAAGACGATGAGCATTTGTTGCACTCATGATAGAAGCCTTCAAGAGTCCGTTGTGACGATATACACCCATCAATGTCTCTACGATGAATACTACGAAACGAAGAGTATCTTCAGGAGTCTTGCCAGGCCCATGGAGCAATACGCCAGTATCGGTAGAAAGACTCCAGTTGTTGTGCTTACCAGAACCGTTGATACCATCGAAAGGCTTTTCGTGAAGCAAAGCACGGAAGCCATGCTTGCGAGCCACCTTCTTCATAAGGCTCATCAAGAGCATGTTGTGGTCAACGGCAAGGTTGCACTCCTCAAAGATAGGAGCAACCTCAAACTGATTAGGTGCAACCTCATTGTGGCGAGTCTTGCAAGGAATACCAAGTTCAAGAGCACGAATCTCAAGGTCTTTCATGAAAGCCTGCACACGCTCAGGGATGGTGCCGAAATAGTGGTCTTCCATCTGCTGGTTCTTAGCAGAATCGTGACCCATAAGGGTGCGACCTGTAAGAACGAGGTCTGGACGTGCTGAATACAAGCTTTCGTCAACGAGGAAATATTCCTGTTCCCATCCCAAGTTGCTATGTACCTTCTTTACGTCAGGATAGAAATAATGACAAACCTCTGTGGCAGCGATGTTCACGGCATGCAAAGCACGAAGCAATGGAGCCTTGTAGTCGAGAGCCTCGCCAGTATAAGAAATGAAGATTGTAGGTATACAGAGAGTGTCGTCGATGATGAATATTGGAGATGTAGGATCCCAAGCTGAATATCCACGAGCCTCGAAGGTGTTGCGGATACCACCCGATGGGAAACTTGAAGCATCAGGCTCCTGCTGAACGAGCAGTTTGCCAGAAAACTCTTCAATCATTCCACCCTTGCCATCGTGCTCAATGAAAGCATCATGCTTTTCTGCAGTACCCTCGGTAAGAGGCTGGAACCAGTGAGTATAGTGTGTTACACCATTCTCATCTGCCCACTGCTTGATACCCTTAGCCACAGCGTCGGCGATAGAACGGTCGAGAGTGGCGCCATTGTCGATAACGTCTACAAGTTTCTCGTAGACATCACGTGGCAGATACTTGTACATCTTGGCACGGTTGAAAACATTCTTTCCGTAATACTCTGATGGGCGCTCTACTGGCGCAATCACGTCGAGGGGTTTCTTCTTGAAAGCCTCGGCTACAACCTCAAATCTTAAATTTGCCATAGTTGTTTAAATTTTGGTTTGTTGTGTTGTTGTTATTTGTGTTTGTGTTGTTGTTATCTCTATCGTTGGCCATATAAGCTTCCTCTCATACATCAATGAGAAGGGGCGCTTTATGGCTGCAATGTGAAACCGAAGAGCAGATAAGCCTTTTCTGTAGATGGGTTTGCAGAGATGCCTGCGAATACAGGTACAGAGAACGAATCTGTAATCTTCAAGTCCTTAGTAGCCTTGAGCGAAACATTTGTTACTGCGAAGCCGTTGGCATCAGCATAGAAAGATGAAGCAAAAGGCACAGCTCCAACAGCTGCTGTCCAGTCGCATCCACCAAACTTGAATGGTGCACTAACCTCTACGTATGAAGAATAGGCACGGTCGCCATCTGTGTTGAAGCCATCGTTGCCAGCAAAGTTTGTATACCACTGAATGGCAGCAGGACCGAAGTCGTAGCCAATGTTGACTTCGAATACATGGCTTGTCTTGTGAGCATCATAGACAAAGTAGCGAGTGTTAGGTGTGTTGAACCAATAGTCGGTGATGCCGATATTGAAACCACCAGCGGAATAAGCTGCCGTGAGGTCAAACTCCTTAGTGTCTGAAGGTTCGCTGAGGCCAATGCTTCCCCATGCTGTGAGCGAGAATCCCTTGTAGGCTACACCCAATGTAGGCTGCAATGAAACATTACCCAATTCCTGACCACGCCAGATGTACTGATTAACTACATCAGCTGCTACTGTTGTCTCTACGTTGTCCTGAGCATTTGTTGCTGCGATGGAAGCAAAGGCTGCCAATGCCACCATGCTTAATCTTTTTACCTGTTTCATGTCTTTAAAAATTTGTGTTTGTGTTGTTGTAGTGTATTTAATTCTTCCCTCTTCACTCTTCCCTCTTCACTCTTCCCTCTTAGAGTCTCGCTATCCTGCTCATTGCTTCTACTACATCTTCGCGGTTGCCGAAGGCTGTGAGTCGGAAATATCCTTCACCGCTTGGACCAAAGCCTACACCAGGTGTGCAGACAACGCCTACCGAATATAGCATCTTGTCGAAGAACTTCCAACTCGGTATGTTGTCGGGAGTCTTTACCCACAGATAAGGAGCATTCTTTCCGCCATATACCTTGTAGCCAAGTTTAGAGAGCGTGTCGTACATAATCTTTGCATTCTGCATGTAGTAGTCGATGGTCTCCTTTACCTGCTGTTTGCCTTCAGGAGTATATATTGCTTCGGCAGCACGCTGGCTGATATAGCTTGTACCATTAAACTTGGTGCTCTGTCGGCGATCCCAGATATGGTTGAGGTCAACCCTTGTCTTGCCATCGAGGGTTATTGCTGTAAGCTCCTTTGGAATAACAGTATATCCACATCTCACACCAGTGAAACCTGCAGTCTTAGAATAGCTTCGAAACTCTATTGCCACCTTGCGAGCACCCTTTATCTCGTAGATAGAGTGGGGAATATCATCATCCTGGATGTAAGCCTCGTAGGCTGCATCATAGAATATTATTGCATCATTGTGTATGGCATAGTTTACCCATTTGCGCAACTCCTCTTTAGGCAACACGGTGCCCGTAGGGTTGTTAGGATAGCAGAGGTATATCATGTCGACCCTGTGGTCAGGAAGCTGAGGTATGAAATTGTTCTCTGCTGTGCAAGGGAAGTAAGTTACATTGCTCCATTTTCCCGAATCATCTCTTACTCCTGCACGACCCATCATAACGTTGGAGTCGATATATACAGGATAAATAGGGTCGGTGACACCGATAGAGTTGTCCCATCTTACTATCTCTTGGATGTTTCCTGTGTCGCTCTTTGCACCGTCGTTGATGAAAATCTCGTTAGCATCAAGACGTATGCCGCGAGGAGCATAGTCGTGTTTTATTATTGCTTCGCGCAAGAAGTCGTAGCCTCTTTCAGGACCATAGCCGCGGAATGTAGCTTTCGATGCCATTTCGTCAACGGCTTTGTGCATAGCGTTTATCACTGCCGGACATAATGGTCGGGTTACGTCACCGATGCCAAGGCTTATCACCTTTTGGTTTGGTTTTGAAACCTTGTAGGCATTCACCTTTTTGGCAATATCTGCGAACAAATAGTTGTTCGAGAGTTTCAGGAAATGTTCGTTTACTAATGCCATATTTCTTTTATTTATTTGGTTGTTTGTGTCTTCTCTATCTCGCCCTCAAACACGAACTCTGCAGGACCTGTCATATATATATGGTTGTCAGCTTCGCTCCATTCTATGTTGAGAGTGCCGCCATCCATCACGATGTTGCTATGGCGCTTTGCTCTGTTTGTTACCGATGCTGCCACAGCTGTAGCGCAAGCACCAGTGCCGCAAGCCATTGTTACTCCGCTTCCGCGTTCCCACACCCTTGTGCGGATATCGCCATTTGGCTTTACTTCGGCAAACTCGATGTTGCAACGCTGAGGAAATGCAGGATGGTGTTCCAATATACTTCCGTATTTCACAATGTCGAGATGTTCAACATCGTCTACGAAGATTACGTAGTGAGGATTACCCATCGAAACGAAGGTTCCTTTGAATGTACGGAACTCAGCTTTTACGGTATCACCGAGTGCAGCATCAAACTGCTCGCTACATTGCAACCTTGGCTCAAGCATATCTACTGTTACCGACTTTACTGTCGTGTTGCCATCTGGTTGTGACTCAAGATGCAACTTTAGGATCTTTATTCCTGAAAGAGTTTCAAGTCGGATGGTGTCGCTGGTGGTAATACCTTTTTCATATAAGTATTTGCCAATACATCTACTGGCATTGCCACACATCATAGCTTCCGAACCGTCGGCATTGAATATGCGCATCGAGAAGTCTGCCTTTGCACTGTCGGTAGGCTTACCTATTAGCACTAACCCGTCGCTTCCGATGCCTGTATGAGGGGCGCTCCATTTGCGAGCAGCCTCGCTGGGGTCTTCTATATTATATAATAAGGTGTTGACGTATATGTAGTCATTGCCAGCCCCGTGCATCTTTGTGAAGTGTATTGTTTGTGCCATATTGTATAGCCTTTCTTTGTATTTGCGTCGTTTTGTTTGTTTCTGCTGCAAAGGTAAATCAATTTGTTGATAATTCAATAAGAATCTTGTTAATATGTAGAAAGAAAATAAAGGAAATGTCAATTTGAAAGCAGAATCGTTTAATTTGCTTTCAAGTTGAAACTTAATGAGCTTTTGGTGATATTAAGTGTAAGTGCTTAAAGAAATATGATAGCAAAACGATATAAATCTATTGTAGATATTGACATATTGTCGTAATTTTGCAGCAGAAACATAACAAAATGATATGTAAACGCAGAAATAGAGATACATATAAACATATTATTAATAAGAAAAAGGAGAGGTTAACATGAAGAAAATTGAAGCTATCATCCGCAAGACAAAGTTCGATGACGTGAAGGAAGCCTTGTTGGCAGCCGACATCGAGTGGTTCTCTTACTATGATGTAAGAGGTGAGGGAAAGATGCGCCAGGCAAGAATCTATCGTGGCGTGATGTATGATACCAGTTCTATTGAACGTGTGTTGCTCAATATTGTTGTACGCGACAAGAATGTGGAGAAGACCGTAGCCGCTATTACGAAAGCTGCACAGACTGGTGAGATAGGAGATGGCAGAATCTTCGTCATTCCTGTAGAAGACACCGTCAGAATTAGAACTGGCGAGCGTGGCGACATCGCCTTGTATAATGCAGAGCAAGAAAAGTAGATCGCATAGCGTTTATATTTAACAGTCAACGCCAAGAGCGTTTTCAGGATTTAATCAACAACAACACAAACACAAATTTTTACGACTATGACAATACAGGATTTAAGTATATCGTTAGATACCGTATGGATGCTATTGGCAGCCATGTTGGTGTTCTTTATGCAGCCAGGTTTTGCACTCTGCGAGGCAGGTTTTACACGTAGCAAAAACACAGCGAACATATTGTTCAAGAACTTTGTCGACTTCATGTTCGGTTCACTTCTCTTTTGGCTCGTAGGCTTCGGCTTCATGTTTGGAAGCGATGGTCAGGGCTTTATCGGAATGCCACATTTTGGCGATTTCTCATTCTATACTCATCCAGCAGGCTTGCCAACCGAAGGCTTCCTCATTTTCCAGACTGTGTTCTGTGCAACATCAGCAACCATAGTTTCAGGAGCAATGGCTGAGCGCACTAAGTTTTCTATGTATTGCGTGTATTCAGTATTTATTTCGTTGTTCATCTATCCTATCTCAGGTCACTGGACATGGGGTGGCGGCTGGCTTTGCAATGGAGAAGCAGGCAGCTTTATGATGGATACCTTTGGATATGCCTTCCACGACTTCGCAGGTTCTGCTATCGTTCACTCTGTAGGTGGTGTGCTTGCTTTCGTTGGTGCTATTGCCCTTGGTCCACGTCTTGGCAAATATGGTAAGGATGGCAAGAGCCGCGCTATTCCAGGTCATAACCTCATGGCAGCATCTCTTGGTGTATTCATCCTCTGGTTTGGCTGGTTCGGTTTCAACCCTGGTTCACAGCTTGCAGCATCAGGCGAAGTAAACAGAGTTGCTATCTCACACGTATTCCTCACCACTAACCTTGCAGCTGCAGCAGGTGGTATAGCCACCATGTTCACATCTTGGATTAAGTATGGCAAGCCTTCATTCTCACTCACCCTCAACGGTATCTTGGCAGGATTGGTAGCCATCACCGCAGGTTGCGACCTTGTATCTCCACTTGGAGCTGTCATCATCGGTTTCTTGGCAGGTGTAATCCTTGTATTCTCTATCGAGTTTATCGATACAAAATTACATATTGACGACCCTGTAGGTGCAAGTTCAGTACATGGCGTATGCGGTATCTTCGGTACATTGATGACAGGTCTTTTGGCTGTCGATGGTGGTACATTCTATGGTGGTGGCTTCGGCTTCTTCGGAGCTCAGTGCTTGGGTATCCTCTGTATAGATGCATGGGCAGCAGTAGCAGGAGCAATATTGTTCTTCGGTATTAAGAAGCTCGTTGGTCTTCGTGTTGACAAGCGTATCGAGGAAGAAGGTCTCGATATCTACGAGCACGGAGAGAGCTGCTACAACTAAAGATTATAATTACTATCCCTCGTTAGTGGGGGATAGTAATATAAACGAGTTTTAACCAGACTCATATATATTAACTTTACAACCATGTGTGGAATAGTATCTATCTTTAACATCAAAGAGCAGACTCAAGAGCTTCGACAAAAGGCTTTGAGGATGAGTCAGAAGATTCGTCATCGCGGTCCAGACTGGAGCGGTATCTGCTGCAAAGGCTCTGCCATCCTTGCTCACGAAAGATTGAGCATCGTAGATCCAGAGTCGGGTAAGCAACCATTGTTTTCGCCTGATGGCTGTCAGGTGTTGGCAGTAAATGGCGAAATCTATAACCATAAAGATATCCGCCAACATTTTGCTGGAAACTATGAGTTTCAAACAGGTAGCGACTGCGAGGTTATCTTGGCTTTATATCGAGAGATGATGGCTAAGACCTCTGAACCAACCAGTGCCGACATCACCGCAATGATAGAGCAGCTTAGCGGTATCTTTGCTTTTGCTCTCTACGATTCTGAGCGCGACACCTTTCTCATAGCTCGCGACCCTATTGGCGTGATACCTCTTTATATTGGTTACGACAAAGATGGCAAAGTGTATGTGGCAAGCGAACTGAAAGCTCTCGAAGGACAATGCGATTCGTACGAACCATTCCTTCCAGGACATTTCTATTGGAGCCGCACACCAAAGATGCAAAGATACTATACCCGCGATTGGTTTAGTTATGATGCTGTGAAAAACAATGGTGCATCAGTAGCCGATGTGCACGATGCACTTGAAGATGCTGTGAAGCGTCAGCTTATGAGCGATGTTCCTTATGGAGTGTTGCTCTCTGGCGGCTTAGACTCGTCGGTGATATCTGCCATAGCTGAGAAATATTCTGCCAACAGAATAGAGGAAGACTGCAAGAGTCCGGCATGGTGGCCAAGGTTGCATTCCTTTGCTGTAGGACTGAAAGGTGCTCCCGACTTGGCTAAAGCACGACTCGTTGCCGAACATATCGGTACCGTACACCATGAAATCAACTACACCATTCAAGAGGGATTGGATGCTATACGCGATGTGATATATTTCATCGAGACCTACGATGTAACCACCGTTAGAGCAAGCACACCGATGTATCTCTTGGCGCGTGTCATAAAGAGCATGGGTATAAAGATGGTGCTATCGGGCGAAGGTGCCGACGAGATATTCGGTGGCTATCTGTATTTCCACAAAGCTCCAACAGCCCAGGCTTTCCATGAAGAGACAGTAAGAAAGTTGTCGAAGCTATATCTTTACGACTGTCTGCGTGCCAACAAGAGTCTTTCGGCTTGGGGAGTAGAGGGCAGAGTGCCTTTCTTGGACAAGGAGTTCCTTGATGTTGCAATGCGACTAAACCCAGAGGCAAAGATGTGTCCAGGAAATACCATGGAGAAGAAGATTGTGCGCGAAGCCTTTGCCGATATGTTGCCTGAAGAAGTGGCATGGCGACAGAAAGAGCAGTTTAGCGATGGAGTAGGCTATTCGTGGATAGATACCTTGAAGGAGATAACAGCTGCTGCCGTAAGCGATGAACAGATGGAGCATGCTGCCGAGAGATTCCCTATCAATCCTCCTCGCAACAAAGAGGAATATTATTATCGCTCTATCTTTGCCGAGCATTTCCCATCAGATAGTGCTGCTCGCAGTGTGCCGAGTGTGCCAAGCGTGGCTTGCTCTACTGCAGAAGCATTGGCATGGGATGCTGCATTCAAGAATATGAACGATCCAAGCGGACGTGCCGTTGCAGGAGTTCATGAACAGGCTTATTAATTTATCAACGATATCTGACTGAATAAATATATTTAATTAAGAGGTTTGTTACAAAAAAAAGGCGCAACTTCACATTTCTTTCATTTTAGAAATGTAGAGTTGTGCCTTTTTTATTTTGTATTGCCCTCGGTTTGCACTATCTTTAAATAAGATAGGCTGCATTCGGGTATGAAAAACAAAAAGGTTTTGTTTTGTCATTCCACTCATTTGCACTATCTTTGCAAAGAGTTTAACCTACATAACCATTACTATTATGCCACAACTGCATCCTGCCAAGACCGACATAGCCGTGTTATTGTTGTTCTTTAATCGTCCTTCCACCTTTAAACTTGTTTTTGAGGAGGTTAAGAAGGCACGCCCTTCTCGCTTGTTCCTATACCAAGACGGACCACGAGGCGAGAAGGATATGGCAGACATAGAGGCTTGCAGAAATATTGTGGAGGATATAGACTGGGAATGCGACGTGAGGAGGAATTTCCAAACTCGCAACTATGGCTGCGACCCTTCGGGCTATATGGCACATAAGTGGGCATTCTCGCTTGCCGACAAGTGTATAGTGTTGGAAGATGATGTGGTGCCAAGTCAATCGTTCTTTCCTTTCTGTAAGGAGATGCTCGACCGCTACGAGAATGATGAACGAATAACTATGGTGGCAGGCTTCAATACCGACGAAGTGACCACAGATGTACCTTACAGCTATTTCTTCACATCTGTGTTCTCGATATGGGGATGGGCATCATGGCGAAGAGTGATAGATAAATGGGATGGCGACTACACATTCCTCAACGATGACTTCAATCGCACACAGCTTGCTCACCTTGCAAAGGAGCGTGGAGTGAGAAACGACTTCATGCAGATGTGCTACGACCACAAGGCTAACGGTAAACAATATTTCGAAAGCATATTTTGGTCAACAATGTTGATGAATAATGGTCTTGCCATTATGCCAACAGTAAACCAAATAAATAATGTCGGTGCTACTGCCGACTCTACCCACTATGGTGAACTGCTAACTATGCCTAAGGCTCTGCGCCGTATATTCACTATGGCTCGCCTTGAGATAGATTTCCCATTGAAGCATCCTAAATATGTGATGGAATATGTTGACTATAAGCACCGCCTATATCGTCGCAATGCTTGGGGACATCCTTGGGTAAAGATTGCACGCTCGTTTGAAGAACTATTCTATAACCTTCGTCAAGCCAACTTCGCATATATCTGGAAGATGCTGACACGAAGAATAAGAAAGCTGATGGGAATAGAAAAGCATAAATAATAATCAAATACATTTCTAAATTTATTATCAAAACTATTACTAATTACTTCAAAATGAAAAAAGCAATTATTTTTTCGCTTGCTGCATTGATGACAGCCAATGCAATGGCTACTGATGTAAAGGTGGCATCGCCTGATGGTAAATTACAAGTTACTATCTCTGATGAAGGTGGCAAACCAACCTACGTGGTAAACTACGATGGTAAGCAGATGATGACTCCTTCAGCACTCGGACTCAACACCAACATCGGTGATTTCACACAGGGGCTTACCATCAAAGACTCTAAAGAAAATAGCATCGACAGCAAATATACCATGTCGCGCACTAAGGCTTCTGAGGTTCACTATCAGGCTAACGAAGTGAATATCATTATGGAGAATGCTAAGAAGTGGCCTCTGACAGTTACCTTCCGTGTGTCAAACTCTGATGTGGCATTCCGCTACACTCTTCATCGTGGTAAGGGTAACAATCCTAAGTGTGCCGTTATCTATTCTGAGGCAAGTGCATTCAACTTCCCTGACTATACCACTACATTCATCTGTCCACAGAGCAAGACTATGGCGGGATGGGAACGTACAAAGCCTTCTTACGAAGAGGAATATACTGCTGATGCTGCAATGGACGTGAAGTCGAAGTTTGGTGAAGGCTACACCTTCCCTTGCTTGTTCCATGTTGGCAATGATGGTTGGGTGCTCGTTAGCGAGACTGGCACTGGTAGCAACTATGCGGGCTGCCACCTCAGCGACTATGAAAAGGGAAAGGGATATACTGTTGCATTCCCTAACAAAACCGAGATGAATGGCTTGGGAAGCGAATATGTTGGTATCATGGTGCCTGGTTCTACTCCTTGGCGTACCATCACCGTAGGTTCTAATCTTAAGCCTATCGTTGAAACTACTGTGGCTTACGACCTTGTAGAACCTCTCTATAAGCCATCACGCGATTATAAGCCTGGTCGCTATACCTGGTCATGGCTGATGTGGCAGGATAATTCTGTAAACTACAACGATCAGGTTAAGTTCATCGACCTTGCTGCCACTATGGGCTATGAATATTGCCTCGTAGACGGATTGTGGGATAAGCAGATAGGCAGAGAGAAGGTTGAAGAGCTTTCACGCTATGCACAGTCAAAGGGTGTGAAGCTTATGCTTTGGTATAATTCTAATGGCTATTGGAATGATGCTCCTCAGGGTCCTCGCGGACGTATGCACACTTCTATTGCTCGTGAAGAGGAGATGGCGTGGATGGAGAAGAATAATATCGCAGGTATCAAGGTCGACTTCTTTGGCTCTGATAAGCAAGAGATGATGAAGCTCTACGAAGATATCCTCTCTGATGCCAACCGTCATGGTCTGCAGGTTATATTCCATGGTTGCACAATCCCACGTGGTTGGGAACGCATGTATCCTAACTATGTTGCTTCAGAGGCTTTGCTCGCATCTGAGAATGTACGCTTCTCTGATCATCATGCTCGCCAGGAAGGTTTCGAACTCACCATGCATCCTTTCTCTCGCAACACTCTCGGTGCTGCCGACTGGGGTGGTGTAATGATGAATACCCACATGCATCAGGATAATAAAAGCGGACATCCACGCTACACTTCTGATATCTTTGAGATAGCTTCTGCTTTGGTTATCCAGACCAGCGTCAACTGTGTTTGCTTGTGCCCTAACAACCTCAACGAGTTGCCACAGTTTGAGATAGATTTCCTCAAGACTCTTCCTACTACATGGGATGAAACTCGCTATGTTGATGGCTATCCTACACGCTATGCTGTGTTGGCTCGTCGTACTGGCGACAAATGGTATGTAGCTGGTCTTAATGGCACTTCAGAGCCTAAGACTCTTAAGCTCTCGTTGCCTATGTTTGCAGGCAAGACAGTAAACATCCTCGTTGACCAACCTAAGAAGAAGGGCGAATTCCTCCCAACTCCTGCTAAGAAGACCATAAAGGTTGGCAAAGATGGCTCCGCAAAGGTTACCATCCAAGGTATGGGCGGAATCGTTATATATTAAAAAGGTAAAAAGGTAAAAAAGTAAAAAGGTAAAAAAGTAAAAGGGTAAAAAAGTAAAAAGGTAAAAATGGAGGGACATCCTTTACTTTTTTACCTTTTTCTTTATATATTTTTTTCTCGGTATTCTTTTACCTTTTTACTAGGGTGTCCAGTTCGCTGTTCCAATTTTAGCTCACTTTCCTGAGCGTTTTGG
>ERZ1026868.369-NODE-369-length-30792-cov-6.729056_pt1 | contig 30792 bp, 19 predicted proteins | sample MGYA00380164_ERZ1026868 | MGnify/ENA primary metagenome ERZ1026868 (study PRJEB33269, sample SAMEA4719800) | human gut metagenome | biome: human-associated habitat; feature: organic feature; material: feces | place: Cameroon | collected 2013-10 ...
GCGAGTACGAAGGCACTGTCAAGTGCTACAAGGCTGTCAAGGCCACCGTAAAGGTAACCGTTGAGGCCGAGGCCTAATCCCAAGTTTATATCAAGCCAATTTGGCTGACAATATTATAGACCGCAGATTTCCTGCGGTCCTTTTTTTTCGTCCCTCTTTAGCAACGAAATCACGTTAAAATGTTGCCACGGAGCTCTTCTTAGCCCTCTCGGGCGATGAAATCTGCTTGAAATGTCGCCTGTCGCCCACGTCTAACCCTCTCGGGCAACGCTTGACACAGGAGCTTCCTCCAAGCCTTCCCGTTCCGATGCCCCCCGCAAGCTGAGCTACAAGGAACAGCGTGAGCTTGAACAACTTGAGAAGGATATCGAGTCCCTCACCGCCGAGAAGTCCGACCTGGAGTCCAAGTTGAACGGCGGCCTCACCGATCCCGCCGAACTCCAGAAAGTCACCACCCGCTTCGCTGAAGTCTCCTCGGAACTCGACACCAAGGAAACCCGCTGGCTTGAGCTCTCAGTCTGACATCTCCCGTACCATCCCCAATGGGATCTGATAGCGGAGGCGTGGATTGTAATGTGTTGCTAATGAATATGTTCGTAAAAGCTGCCCTCTAAAAATGACCGGCAGCCTTTCGTAACGCACACTGAATCAATTGGTGTGATTCCACATTGTGATATTCAAGGAGTTACCGATTACTGCCAGGAAGATGGAATATGCGTAACAAGAATCCTCACGGGACAAAGACTCTTGCCTCGTGAGGATATGCGGGCGGGAATGGAATATGAATGACCATACTATTCCCGAAGATTGAAGGGTAGGGCAGGGATCTGCTGCTGCCCTACACCATTATCAATCAAACCTGTTTCTGATTACTGCGCCATCTCGTAGGTAATGGTATAACCTGAGGCGACGGAACCGGCGGTTCTGGCCCTGTTACCATTTGAACAGGAAATTGTGCTGCCACCATAAGCACCGTTTGAAAGGGCCTGGAACATAGATAACGGATCCCTTTCACTGCGTGTACGGAGATTGAAGCACATCATTGCACCATAGCCATCATCCGAAGCTCTTTCCGCATAAGATTCGGCAGTGGCTGTGGAATTATAATTTCCGAGATTGAAAGAAATAGGAGACCATTTTGATGCAGTCATTCCTGTGATTCCGCTTGACGTGTATTCAACGTAGCTGCCAAAATATCCATGATAAGCGTAATCAATGCAGGCGGATGCTTCCGCGTCAATCTGGCTTGTGTTACCCCAATCGAAAACAGTTATGAGCTTGTCGGACGGCATCAAGGCGTGCAGTTTCTTGATGATTTGGGCATAAGAGTTGGAAACGAGCGAGCCGCTATAGTTGGCGTACTCATCATCGAAACCGATTCCGTCAAGACCGTATCTGTTTACCACATAGGCAAGGATGGTGGCGAACTTTGTGCTTTGCGCATCGGTCATATTAGCCACACCGATTCCCTGCCAGTCGCCAAGAACGGTGAGAAGAACCTTGATACCCTTTGCCTGAAGTGGAGCGACGTAGGTGGCTGCGCCTCCATTCTCAAGGACATTGGTGAGCTTGTCATTTAGGAACAGGGTCGGGTCTCCATTGTCATCCTTATGGATGTTGGAAGCGAACAACTCAACGATATCAACGAAAGTTGTACCGTCGGACATAGTGTAGTCACCGGCGTTGAGAGGGTTGACATCATTTGTCTCAACGTACACTACCATTTTCGGGTTTTTCTGGCCGAATGATCTAGTTGAGATAGTTGACTCTTCAGGTTGATTATCCTGAACCTGTGGTTGCTCGATCTCGTTGCAAGAAAGAGCTCCTGCGATTGTTGCAGCAAATGCAAGCATTTTAACGATTGCTTTCATAAAATTGTGATTTAAAATTGTTTATAAAAAAGGTTTCCACGATATTTCGAGTATGTCAGATATATCCTTAAAGTTATTGTTTTTACCCCAAGGACAGTTGTTTGTAACTGTGATTATAAAGTCACCTGAAATAGAAAGATTATCAAAAGTTTCGGATAGAACTTCCCATTGCATCTCTTTGAATAATGTGGCATCATAATCAATAGTTACATTTTGATTAAATAATTCATTCCCGGCAGTATTGGTGATCTTTATATTTAAGGAAATACCACTCTTGTAGTTGTTCCCCGTCATTAGAAAACCATATAGCAATCTAATTGCGGAACACCCTCCGGACAAAATAGGAGAAACAATGCTTCCTGGAGAATCTATGTTGCCATTTAATCCAACAGTGTAACTTTGGTTGTAGGCAGTTCCATCTTTGTAATGCCACCTAAGTGTTGTGTTATTGTAAAGATATATATTACTACCTTTCCATCCCTTGCCAGACACTATTGTTTCTGGATTATTTGAAACATATGAGAGGTTTCCGTCAGGGTACATCGTTTCAAGGTCGGCCCTTTCCCATTTATCCTCAACAACTGCCTTCCCCTGTTGGACAATGTTGAAGGTCTGAACCTTTACACCACCCACACGTACTTCGATCTCTGCGGTTCTCTGACTTGTCTCCGTGTTGGGAACGACAGAGAATGTCACGTTGTCCGTGCGCAGTGCTTTTGTCTGCACAAGGGTCACCCACGGCTTCGCTGTCTCAGGGACAACGATTTCGTAGTCAAGGTTTGTTGTGATCTCAACTGTCACGGAACCACCATCTGCGGGAACAGGTGTTGCGTCCGCTTTCACTTCGAGTTTTCCTTCAGTGACTGTCAGAATCTTGCCGGACATCACTCCGTTGCCATTCACCGCCACCACAAGGATGGAAGCGTCAACGGCTGGTGAAGGTGCTGTTATTGTAAGCGTGCCTTGACTGCCTGATGTAGGATTGACAGAAACTGTGTAGCCATTCTCCGGAAGGACTTTCACGATCGCGTTTTCCGCAGAGACAAGGGAATAGTCCACACGGACGGTCTCGCCGGCCTTGATTCCAATCTCATCGGTTTTGATCACAAGCGCGAAGTTCTGACCTTTAGGAATCACGATCTCTCTGTCAGAAAGCTCGATGATGACAGTGTTGTTCTCATTGTCCTCACGAACATCCTTTATGAGACCGATTCCGGAAGTGCCGGCGTCACCTATGACAGTCCAGTCGGTTCCGTTGGTGGAGAACAGGAACTTGCCGTCCTCTACCTTGATTTTAGGAACAGTCACCTCGGCGGTCGCCGGGACTTTCTGGTTGTTGACCAGAAGCCAATCGCCGTCAAGAGTCCAGTAGCACTTTCCGTCAGTGTCCTGGCGGATACTGATGACAGGGGATTTGCCGTCTGTGCCGTCCACTCCATCGGTTCCATTCTTTCCGTCCAGACCCTTCTCTCCGTTGTAAACGGTGATTGTGCCGGATTTCTTGAAAGTGATGGTGTAGCCGTTGCCGGCGGGAAGCTTCTCGACAGAGACGATCTCGTCTTGGTTGTTCAGAGCGTCCACTGCCGTGACTAACGAGGTCAGGTTGCTGTTCAGCTTCTCGACGAGTGCCCGCAGCTCCGCGACCTGTGATTCGAGGTTTTCAACCCTACCGTTTATCTCGGAGTCATCGTACTCTTGGCATCCAGCGAGGAGTAGTGCCCACACCGAAATGAAGGATAGAATTTTGTTTAATACTTTCATACTGTATTATTGAGATAAAATGGTCTCCGATAATTTGCAGATCCTTACCAGAGACCTGGTTAATAAATGATTATAATATATGGTGCTACCAATCTTTGCCCCATTTGTTGTAGTTGTTCGGATGGGACGGTGTGAAGTCTTGGTTTGTAAGCCTACTTGGATTGCATTGCAATGAGAAGTCCTTGTGCCAGCACTGCATTAATGCGCTCATTATGTTAGCACCCTCATACGCATCCTGAACATTTGATCTGACATCATAGAAAACAAATATATTACTGTCAGTAAGCACGCTATTGTCATACTGCTCAAGAGTGAACAGCGACTCATCCTGTTCCCTGTAGCAGGTCACATTGATTATTCCGTACCTCCTTGGATTCAGTCCGGCGAACGGTCTGCGTGGATGAAGCTTGGAGACAAAGGACAAATCTTGATGCCACGGATCCACAATCTGAACAGGCTCGTCACCGCCGCAATAGCCGGACCAGGCATAGTCTATGTACTCGCCGACCTTGATTCCGCCGGTCGCCTCGGTGTCCCAGAAATATTCAGTAGGCTCTTCGAAGTCTGTGACTGTGAGAAACTTGTTCTGGCCGAGAGCCTCACGCAACGCCTTTATGAGTTTCGGGTAGGATGTGGTGTTCACCTTAAGAAAACCTTTCTCCTCAGCCGCGGCATAGTTGGCGTTGCGGTCCCAAAGATTGACGCCGTCGAGGCCGTAATATTCCACAACTTTCTTCACGGATTCCGCGAAATCCTCGATCTGCTCATCGGTCAGGTTGCAGAAGCCTATTCCCTGCGCTCCTCCATCGATGCAGACGCAGACCTTGCGGCCGCTCTCCTGGACGGGAAGGACGCGTTCGGAGAAGTGCTCAAGGACATAGCGGAGATCATTGTTAAGTTTCATCGAGACTTTACCCAACTTATTGTCATAGTAGATGGAGGCCTGGCGCAGATTCACGATATTCCCGAGCCCACGGTGATAGTTTTTGTCCCGCATATTCTCAAGAATGAAATCATTCGCGAGCCTCGGGTCAAACACCGCCGTGTTCAGGTAGAACACCGTGAACATATCATCACCTTTGTAGAGCTCATAACCGTCAGGGTCGGAATAGGCCTCCCGCACGGTCACATCAATGTAAACGTTTCCGACGGAGGAATCGTTCCATAAAGATGACACAGACAATGGCAGCAGGTACCTTCCGGCCTCCAGGACATTGTCCAAAGGGTTGACAGCGAACAATCTGAGCTGAGTCACCGCCGTGGATGTCGCACCTTCGTGCAAATCAAGAGTCTGGCTTTCAAAAAACTTGTAGAATGGTTCCGGGAGCGGTTTGTACTCCACTCCTGTCTTCCGGCTATAAGCGGTGACCACGTCCTCGTCGCCGACATTTATCTGGATAACCTGTTCCTCCTTTGCCGGATGTGTCGCATCCGCATAGAGGCCACAGGTCGTGAAACCGTCCCCCTTTCTCAGCACAACCTTCACGACATTGTCCGCCGATCGCTCCGCGCGGAGCGAGATCGTCGTCGGCTTGTCGGTGAGGTCTTGGAGGGCGGAAGGATAATACTGGATCTCCTGATCCTGGCATCCTGCGGCAAGAAGGGCCGCCGCCATAATCACGAATATATTCCTTTTCATCGTCTATTCCTCCTCCTTGTTTATTTCCTGTATCTCGATTCCGTTGGGCCAGATGATGTCATTGACGGCCTTGCCGTCGTTGCCGACCCAGGAGTAGTCCTTGACGGTGTTGCCTTCGCCGTCGTTGAACTTCCAGTAGCCGATGAGGTCCTTCTGCTCCTTCGGGTTCTCGATGCGGTACATATTCCTCCAGATCTCGTCCTGTGTCCTCGCCGTTCGCCAGACCCTGGCCTCGGCTATCTTGCCCTGGAGCGGGCGATGGTCATTGTAGGACCTGCCGATGAAGAACTGGTAGGCCTCCGGCATTCCGAGGGCGCGCATCGCGAGGGTTATCCTGTTGTCTGCGGTCGGCCCGGCGACACCGGCGTCCTTCACCTCGTCGATAATCTTGCCGTTGAGGTAGATTCGGGCGGTTCTTGTGTTCTGGTCGTAAGTGCAGGCCACGTGGTACCAGCTTCCTGAATATAGTTTCTTGGCGGGATCGCTCTTTGACGGGAGCTTGCCGAACTGCGAGCCGTTGCCGCTGCCGTCGAACTGGAGGCACTGGCGCTCGAAGTTGGCGTCTCCTATACGCAGGAGAAGGTACTGCTCGACACCCATCACTGTGGAGATGTTGCAGTCTTCCGTGCCGTTCTTGAGGTCGAAGCGGTCGATGTTGACAAGAGCCTCGTAGGTGAGGGCCGTGAGGTTGTTGTAGACGTCCGCAACCTCTCCAGGAGTGTCCATAAGCGGGAACTCGATCCAGTTGTCGGTGAGCTGCGCCGCCACCGTGATGGCTGAGGAACGCTTCACGAGATAGTAGGCCACGGACGATCCGTCCAGAGTACGGATGTCATCGGAGGTGACCTTCACTGGCAGAAGCCAGGTCTTGTCGATCTCCATCGCGCCTGTCTGTTCCTCGCCCTGCCCCATAAGGTTCTTCATCCTGATGGTGACCTTCTCGGAGTTGACCTTGCCGGCCTCCACGGTGACTGTGGCTCCGCTGAAATCAAGGTAATTGTCCGGCAGGATCCGGTAGTCGGTTCCGTAGCGGTGGTTGTAGCTTTCCACAAGTGCGGGATCGACGGAGACTGTGGCCTTGACATCCTTCTCGGCCGGATAGGCGAGTGTGACGGAGAGCTGTTTCTCCAGACTGCCCACCCTGTTGCCGAAAGTGGCGGATTGGGTCTGGCTGGTCGCGCTGACGTCAAGATAGGCGCAGTTGTCAAAGACGCGGTCCACCGGCTCAAACCTGTCGCAGGACGAGAGGGTGGCGAGTGCGGCAGCCGCTATGAGATTAATGTTTTTCATTCTGTTCATCTTGTTGTCATTTTAATGGTTGAGACGGGAGATGATCGAGCGGAGGGATGACCAGTTCCTGTCGTAGTGGTAGTAGTCGGACTCGATGTCATAAAGAGCGAGTCCGGCCATCGGACCATAGTTTACCACATTGTCGGCCATCGCCTCAAGCACGGGCACCTCCACATTCTCGGAGTTGTGGAACACACCGTCACGTGATGCCGCCAGAAGGATCCTCTCCCTCGGGACTCCTCGCTCCACGGCATCCTCAATGACGTTGCGGAGGTCATACGGATTCTCCACGGTCTCGGTGGCGAGGACGAAGAGATCGATCTTGGCGATGTCATCGGAGGAGATGAAAACCGGATCGCCCTCGAAGACGAGAATCTGGTTCTCCGATTTCACCTCTGACAGCCTGTCCACGGCCTCGGACGCGCTTGCCTTGGACGCGGCGGTGAATGAATATCCGTCAAGAGCGTTCTCTTTCACCGTGTTCACGGCCTTGTCGATGGCGGTTGCGGCATCTTCGGCGGCCGCAAGGTCAACCTGATAGATGACCTTGATGTCCACGGCCCTCATCCTTGCCATATCCTCGGCGTCATATTCAGAGAAATTCGCTCCGTTTGTGAGACTTACGATGTCAAGGCTGTCCGGAAGGCTCCTAAGGTTTCCTTTCTCGTTCTGCACTCCTTCCGGAGAATTGGCGAAGCGGATGTAGGCCAGCTTGTGGGGGCGGTTCTTGTAGTTCCGCACCCTCACCTGATAGTCGGCCCATTCCTTCGGGTTGTTCTCCCACGGCATCGTTTCGTCTATGCCGACACTCTCGACCTTGGTCCAGTCGGAGCAGGAGGCGAGAAGCAGTGCGGCGGATGCGAGCGTGAGTGACTTTTTCAATATATTCTTCATTGCCTGTTATTTTATAGAGTTGTACGGTTTGCGGTCCCACCAGACACGGGTGTTGAAGGAGTCCCCGTTCCCGTCGGAGGATTCGGCGTTGAGCGCAGAGATGGCCTCGTTGAGGTTCGTCCCGTTCCCTGAATATTCATCCACAGGGTAGGTGAGCCTGCGCGCGTGGCGGTCGAGGTCCACATCGTCCGGCCCGAGGTTTTGCGGGGCCGGGAGCAGTTTCGGGTAGCCGGTCCTGCGGTACTCTGCCCAAGCCTCGTTGCCGAGTGGGAAGATCGCTATCCATTTCTGGGTGATGATCTGTTCGAGGTTTGTCTCCTCGTCCCCCTTCTCGTCCCAGGCGATCCTGCACTCGGAGGTCTTGGCGGTGGCGCTGTACTTCCCGAGCGGGTCGATGTACTGCGCCGGAGTGCTGGTGGCGTCGGCGATGTAGGCCTCGGCTCCGGTCGCGCCCCTCTCGGCGAACGAGAGGCGGATGCCGTTCTCGTAATATTCCCTGGCCTTGGCCTTGTCACCCGCGAGACGGAGGTGGTACTCCGCGAGCAGGAAGCTGACCTCGGCGGCGTTCATCCAAAGGATCGGGCTGTCGGACTCCACGATGAGGTTTGAATATGCCTCTATGGCCTCGCTCTTCTTTGCGACGGTGGAGCCGATGCGGATCCCGACGAACCTCGGGTTGGAGCCGGTGCTCTTCAGGAACATCCTGTCAAGCCTCGGGTCGTTGTATCCGGTCATATAGCAAAGGATGTCGGCTCCGACGCGATGGTCGTTCCAGCTGTTGTAGATGAGCGTCATCCGGTTCTCGCTCGGAGTCATATAGGCGTTGTCCTCATTGGTGAGGATGACGCCGCCGGCTATGGCTTCCTCGGCCTTTTCGCGGGCAAGTTCCGGGGCTGCGTAGCTGACACGCATCGCCATCCTGAGCTTCAGGGAGTTGGCGTACCTCAGCCATTTTGCGATGTCTCCTGAATATACCCTGTCGTAGGTGCCCCATCCGGAGGCCGGGAGGCTTATGTTGCCGGCGAACGCCGCGATGGCTCCGTCAAGCTCCTCGAAAAGCTCGTCATAGACGGTCTCCTGAGGGTCGTATCTCACAGTGATCTTCTCCGTGCGGAGGATGTCGCTGTACGGGATCGGGCCGTAGTTGTCGGTGAGCCTCTGCATCACGGCCACCCTGTAGAGTGACGCGAACGCCCTTGCGACCTCGTCCTCGGTTCCGCCCATTATCCCCCTGTACGGGGCGTAGAACTCGGTGATGATGTCCGAGAATGTGGTCTTGCGCCAGTCGATGGACGGGTTGAACGTCTCGAAGCGGGTCTGCCAGGTGTCCACCGTGCTTCCGATGTAGCCGCCGAACGGCCCGCCGGAGAGGCTTTCGATGAACTGGTACTGGTGCTCCTCGACCGGCACGACGAGGCTCTGGAGCGCGAGGACCTTCGTCCCCGTGCGGTAGTTCTTGGCCTCCATCTGCTCAGAGGTGACCTGGTTCGGGTTGGTGTTCAGCTTTTCGAACCGGTCGGTGCAGGAGCCCAGTGTCAAGGCGAGGCCCAGGCAGGCGGCACTGAATATCCCCGTTCCGCTGAACGTGGCCTTTATTGAATGAAGAAACCTGATATTCATAATTTTATATTCCATAAATTTTCCCTCCGTCCGTTAGAAATCAAGTTTGACGTTGAGTCCGACGCTGCGCAGCGACGGCATCATAAAGTAGTCTATGCCCTGGTAGTTGTTGCCCGTCGAGGCGACGGACTCCGGGTCGAACGGCGCCTTGCACCAGATCATCCAGAGGTTGTGCCCCACGAGCGAGAGGGTGAGGGCGGCCTTGTCCTTGAACCACTTGCGCGGCAGGGTGTAGCCCAGTGAGAGTTCCTGGAGACGGAAGTTGGTAGCGTCGTAGGTGTAGTACTGCGGGAGGCCGCTCTGCGAGCCGATCTTCTGGTACCACTTCTGCGCTGGGATCAGTTCCCTTCCGTTCACGAGGACTCCGCCGGCGTCCCTTGCGTCAGCCGAGGCCTTGGACACTCCGTAGAGGTCGAGGTTCGCCTGTGTGGCCGAGTAGCAGACTCCGCCGATGCGGCCGCTGACGAGGAAGCCGAGGTGCAGCCCCTTCCAGCTGAAGTCGTTGCGCCACGCGAGGTTATATTCAGGGAACACGCTGCCGAGGAACAGTTCCTCTCCGTTGTCGGCAAGGCTCACCTCACCGTTGTCGGCAAGGCTCACCTCACCGTTGTCGTCGAGTTCGATGTAGCCGTAGTTGTTCCTTTTCAGGCTTGATGTCGTGTAGAGGTCCCCGAGTGTCCCTCCCTTTCTGAGGATATACTTGGCCTTTCCGAGAGCCTTGATCTCCAGCTTCTCAATGTCGAGGCTCTCCCCGGTGACAGGGTTGACGGCCCCGTCCGCGAGGTCCCGGATCTCGTTCCTGTTCCAGCTGAATGTGAACCCGCTGTCCCAGGTGAACCCGTTCCAGGTGTGGTTGTAGCCGACGCTGGCCTCGATTCCCGTGTTGCGCACGCTTCCGGTCTGGAGGTAGATCGTCGTGTAGGACGATGACGGCGGAAGCGACGGGTCGAAGGTCTGGTTGTAGGTGTCGGCGAGGTACCAGGAGATGTTCACGCTGAGATCCTGCCAGAGTTTCGTCTCCAGACCGACCTCGTAGGTGAGTGTCCTTTCCGGCTTGAGGTCGCCGATAGGGTAGTGGGTCTTGTCCTTCCAGATCCTGTTCGTGGCGTCATATTCATAAGTCGGCATCGTGAGGAACCTCGGGAATGGCATTCCGACGGAGGCGATGGATCCGCGCACCTTCAGATAGCTGAGTGCCCCGAGATCCCAGACCGCCGTAGGCACCCAGGAGAGGCCCACTGATGGGTAGAAGAAGGATTTGCTGGATGATCCTGCGAGCTGCGAGGCCCAGTCGTTGCGCCCCGTGGCGGTGAGGTAGAGCATCTTCCTCCAGCCCAACTCGACGCTTCCGAAGACGGACTGGGTCTCGTCGTTCCACCCGCTCTTGGATGCGCGTTTCTTGGTGTCGTCGAGGTCGAAGACATTGAATATGTTCGCGAGGCCGTTGTCCTGGATCGGGCCGCCGTAGCGGAGCTCGTCCGTGCCGATGTTGTTGTAGGACGCTCCGATGTTGGCGACGAGGCTCAAGTCCTTGCCGAAGTCCTTGTTGACGTTCAGGATGATGTCGGCGTAGGTCTGCTTGTCGTAGGTGCGGGCCTCCGTGTAGTGTCCGTTGACCCCGCCCTCGGTGAGGGTGGCGTTGGAGGATGCGTAGAGCTTCTGCGTGAACAGGTTGTCGGCGTTGTCGATGCGCACGCGCCCCGCCACGTTCAGCCAGTCGAGGATGTCGTAGCCGGCGGAGAAGGACATCATATAGCGCTTCTTGCCGTTGTTCCGCAGGTTGCGGTAGTTGATCCAGTACGGGTTCTGCATCCTGAGGTCGCCCTCAAGGTCGGCGCTCCAGAACTGCTCCATCAGCTTGGTGCCGGCGTTGTACCTCTCGAAGTTGCGGTAGATGTCGAAATTGTCGCCGCGCGGGAAGAGATAGACCGGCACGAGAGGGTTTGAATATACTCCCTGGTTGGTCATATTCTGATCCTTCTGGAGGATGTAGCTCGCGCTCGCGTCGATCTTCAGCCTGTCCTTGAGGAAGTAGCTCGTGTTGCGGAAGGTGAAGTTGTAGCGGTCGTACTTGTTGTTCGGGATGATGCCGTCGGAGTTGACCGCCGCCGCTGAGAAATATGTCTGGTTCCTGTCCGTCCCGCCGCTGACCGAAAAGGCGTTGGTGTAGGTGCGCCCGGTCTCGAAATAGTCTTCCGGTGAATAGTTGTAGCGGGCGGATTCGGGAATGTATGGTCCCCAGCTGTAGGTTCCGCTGTTTCCTGTCTTTCCGTTCAGTCCCGTGCCGTAGCGGTTCTGGAACTCCGGAAGGCGGAACGGACTGAGAAACTCCGTGTTGCTGGAGAATGTGGCCTTCAGCTTTCCCGACAGCCCTTTCTTCGTGGTGATCATCACGGCTCCGTTCGCGGCCTCCGATCCGTACAGCGCGGCCGCGGCGGCTCCGGTCAGGACGGAGATGCTCTCGATGTCCTCGGGGTTGATGTCGGCTATGGACTCGGACGCTCCCTTGGAGTCGAACTCGGTTCCGCCGCCGCCACCGAAGTTGTACATCGGGATGCCGTCGATGACGTACAGGGCGTTGGAGGACTGGCTGATGGACTTGTTTCCACGCAGCACGACCTTGGACGCTCCACCGACTCCGGAGGACGACGCGTTGATGTTGACTCCGGCGACCTTGCCGCTGAGGGAGTTCATAAAGTTCGCGTCCTTGACCGTTGTCAGCAGGTCTGACCTGACCTCCTGCACGTTGTAGCTCAGGGCCTTCTGGTCACGCCTGATGCCGAGCGCCGTCACGACAGTGCCTTCCAGTGACACGGCCTCCTCCTTGATCGTCACATTGAATATGCTCCTGTCGCCGATCGGCAGCGTGACGGTCTCGTAGCCGAGGCTGTTGAACTCCAGCCTGCCGTCCAGCTGTCCGGCCGACACCGGAAGGGTGAACCGTCCGTCAACGTCGGTGGTCGTGCCTGTGGTCGTTCCCTGCACGAACACCGATGCGCCGGGGACCGGCTGCCCGTTCTGGTCGGTCACTGTCCCGCTGACCGTCCGTGATTCCCGTTTCGGCTTGGGGGACAGGTAGATGTAGTGCCCATTGATCTTGTAGTCGATCCCGAGCGGGGTGAAAACCTGTTTGCAGACATTTCCGATACTCTCGTTCTTCACGGAGACGCTGACCGTTCGGGTCAGATCGACCTGGCTTGTGAAGAAAAGGTACGGAGACTGCCCTTTGATCTCGTCCATCACCTTTTGAAGAGAGACATTCTTCAACTCAAGGCTGATCCGGATGTCCTCCTCCTGCGGCCTGGCGTCAACGCCGACCGCTGAGGCAAGAATGAGAAGCAAAGAACAGACGATGCCGCAAACCTTTTGCAGAATGCTGTTTTGATGCATAAAATTGAATATTTAGATTGGTTAAAATGTTTTAATAACCAGTGGCTGAAAAAATCACGGGATTTGGACCGAAGCGACCGAAAGGGGGGCTTGGAATTCCTTTATCCGTACTCTTAAAGACCGGGAGAATTACCTTATGACGATGCTTCCCGTCTTGTAGTCCTTTGAATATGTGAAGTCGGCGAAGTTCTGTAGGTTCCGCAACGCGGTGTCGATGCCGTCACTGACCCTAAGTTCACCTGTGGTGTAGCGCAGCACAGGAATGTTCTCGCATTCCATCTTGATCCGGACATCATATACTTTCTCGATTTCCCTCATAAGCTCCTCGAAGTCCATTCCGTTGAGGTTCAGGATGCCTTGTGTCCAGCTTGTCTCCGATGCGACGCTGGCATCACCGAGGGTCAGTCCGCCGTCTCTAAGCACGACCGTCTCTCCGGGCCGCATCAGCATTTCCCTTTGGTCAGTCCCGTGGCTGCGTACCTTGACCGATCCCTCGACCAGAGCCACACTGAACGCCTGTCTTTCCTCGTCAGCCTTGACGTTGAACTTGGTGCCCAGCACAACCACATCGGAGGCGAACGTGCTCACCACAAATGGCTGCCTTTCATCGTGCGCGACACTGAAATACGCCTTCCCCGAGAGGCTTACCTTTCTTTCTTTTCCTTTGAATATCACAGGATAACGAAGCTCGGCGCAGGGACTGAGCAGCACTTTCGTCCCGTCCGAAAGTGTGATCTCCATCTTGTTTCCGGCAGGGACCGAGATGACGTTCCCGGCCTCGGCGATCATCCTGTCATCGTGCCTTTTCATAAGGTAGCCTCCGGACAGGAAGAACACGCCCGACAGTACCGCGGCGGCGATTCCGCTTACCGTGCGCAGGAATATTCTTCTTCTCCTTTCCCGGCGTTCTTCCTCGGCCCTTTCCTCGCGAACGCTTTCCGCGGTCTTGCAGTCAAGGGCAAACCGTGAAAGCATATAGACTTTGTAGATCTTGCTCAGATGGTCATAGTTTTCCTTGTCCTCCGCCCACTTGTTGACAGCGGCGTTCTCCTGCTCGTCCGTCTCCCTTGCGACGAACCTGTAAAGCAATGTATCATCGATCTTTATCATATTCCTGACTCAATTTGACTTATGTTGTTATGTGGTTTGCATCGGGCATATTCATTCCGCCCTCTGTTATTACTACGATCGAGCAGCGTCTTTCCGTAAAAATAATCTGATTTTTTCGGAAAAATTTTAGGTGATAATATGCGAGTTGGTGATTCCCGAGTTTTGTGAATATGGCGGCACACAAACAACAACGGTGCGATTCAAGGTCCGCAAGGTGACCCAAGCTTTGTGAATATGGCGGCACACAAACCCGCGCTGAGTATGATGTGAGGTCAGAGGATATGCCGCCTATCGCTTTCTGATTCACAGTCGGCATACAGCAGTGCCTCACAATGTCATAGAAGTATGTTCGTATGCCACCATTTCGCAAAATGGCATTCCCTCATCCTTGGAAGTTGTTTTGATTTGTTGGAATGTTCTTTGAGGAGGATGAATATTTAAACAAAAAACAGAACAACTTCTGAAATAATCGCTGATTTTTGTGTAAGTTTGTGTCCGTATGCAGACCGCGGACCGACAGAATGTGACCCTGTTCGAAGACCTTTACAAGAGTAACCAGAAGATCTTCGAGGAGTTTGCTTGTTATTTCCTCAAGGATTCCGAAATGGCAAAGGACATTGTCGCGGATTGTTTCGTGCGTCTGTGGATGTCCCGTGACAGGGTGGCCTTGGACAATGCCGTAGGTTATATGTTCAGGTCGGTGCGGAACGCTTGTCTGGACAGGATGAAGTCCTTCGCGTTCAAGAATGAGTTGAAGTCCAATGAGGTTGACAGGGAAGAGAACCCGGTCTATTACCGTTTGGTCGAGGAGAACGACCTGTCTGACGTGTTCACCGATGAGATCATCACAATCTTCCAGAAATGTCTCGACGGACTGCCGGAGGAAAAACGCCGCTCATTCCTACTCAGCAATGTGGAAGGCCTGAAATACAAGGAGGTCGCCGAGTTGTTGAATATCTCCGAAGACAAGGTTGACAACAACATCCGTTTCGTCCGCAAAGCCCTTCAGTCCAGCCTGAAAGACTACCTCCCTGTGATTCTCCTCACCTTCATTAGCATCAAGTGATTTCAGGTCAAACCTATTTGTGATCCATCGGTTGTTTGTTTCTTAAAATTCTCAGACCTCAGGAAGTCTATATATGCAAGTATATACGGTTTCTCCATAACTCAACACTGGTTTATGGCAGAGTTTTGGATTTGACCCACATATAAAAGTCCGGCGGAAGTATCAGTCATATATGAAAAAAGCGAGTCCAAAGACCCGCTCCAGATGTTTGCACAACGGAATAATCCTTATTGTGAATTGCTTCGTTATTGTAATCGCAAAGGTAATCAATTATATTCTCAAGTTTCGCAAGTGAAAAATAATTGAAATAAAAAAGGCTAAAGGTTTTGATAATTCATTGATTATCACTATCTTGTGTTTACGATACTCATAGATAGTTGCCCTTAGCCATGAACAAAAATAGACAAATAATTTCTGAACTCAAAGACTTTTTCAGACATAATGACTTCAGTAAGGCGGTCAACGCGGTAAACAAAGAGATGGGCAAGCTCGTCATACAGGCCAAAACGGTGGGTCCGGTTAAGAATCCGAACTGCAAGTTCACCTTCGTCCAGTTGGTGAGACTGCTCGTCCTGTATCCGTTCTTCTCCGTCAAGACACCGGCGGACTATGCTGACAGCGCCCTCGGAAATCTCCAGCAGCCGTCCCCTCAGCACCGCGTCTCCAAGATATTCCTTAGCCTCCTCCAACGATGCTATCCCGTAATATTCAGAATTGTAACTTCTCCCCAGCCCCTTGAGTTGCGGGAATATATACCAGATCCAGTGTGATCTCTTCCGTCCTTGACGCACTTCCTCCAGCGCCGTCTCATATTCCCCGAAGCGCTCCTGCGCCTCCTTGAATCTTGCTATGCTCATATTCTCAAGAATTATACTGATTGTGAAGATATCCTTATGTGCCTTGTTAATATATTGATTTATAGAAAGTCAGCCAGTTCGTCCTGTAGTCGCTGCTTTGAGCGGGAGGTAGGTGCAATGTATGGAGCGAGCCGTCATTGGTCCGATAGTAGGAATAATTCCATCCTGCCCCCATATCAAGATACAGCGCATACTTGACACCCAACTTTGAAAGCGCCCTGACATACTCATCATAGCGGACAACTCTCTTTGAGTCGATGATGCAAAGTCTCCCATCCAGCTCGCAGAGGGTCCTATATTCATAAGAAGACCCCGCCTTCCGGAAGAATGATTGCACTATGCCATTGAATATCACCATATTCTGACCAAAACCCATCCCGCCTTTTTCCGCCGCTCGCTTCAGCTCCGTTTTATGGTCGTTGATAAAGAACCCCCACTTTCCATCAGCGAAAGTGAAGCATCCCGTGTTCACCCGACAGGTATATCCTTTGAAATATTCACCCCCGCAGACGTGGTCTCCAGCTATGTTCCCGTGCTTGAAGTCCTTCAACAACTGCCCCGTGAACGCCGCCTCGCAGCAAAATATGACCGCTGAGTCCTCAGAGTAAGGCATCCTCCCACACACCAGATCGATCCTGTCGAAATCCGGATAGTAGATGTTCAACCCCAAAGAATCCTCGGACACAATCTCCATTCTTGGTACCTCCGTTATAGGTTTGGTTTCCATCTCAGTCTCTTGTCTCGCTTGAGTCTCTTGTGCCTTTTGTGTCTCTTGAGTCTCTTTCGTCCGTTGCCCGCAGCCCATAACCGCAAACAACGCAAGTGTGAATATTATCTTTTTCATCCCGACAAATTTATGAATATCTCCTCGTAAAACCAATATACCTTGCGGAATGCCTTTATAAATAGTAAGTGAATCCGATACCGATGATTGGAGCTGTTGTTTGGCCTAATATGTTTGGTTGAGGTTTGCAGAATAGCCTCAGGCTTGAGTGCCTCCAGTTGATACCTGAATTTATAAAATATGTTCCAAGCTCTTCGGTATATCCATCATCATATAGTTCCAAAGCAAGTTCATATCCACCTCCAAAGTACCAAGATGCGGAATTTCCTCTGACAACGTTTATATTTAGCGACAATGGTAGGAATAATTTGTCGTAAGACAAATCCTTATCGCTTATGCTGACGAATGAACGCTGGTATCGTGGACTGATAACAACATTAAGCAAGCTTGAATATTTCCCTATTCTGAAAGACGCGCCAACTCCACAGCCAATTGTCTTAATGTTATCGTTATTGATTTCTCCCAAAATTCCGACACCAAAACGCAATACCTTGTCAGTCTTTTTATTTGGCAGACTGTAATTCTGTCTTGGGCTTACTCCGTTTTGACTTATATATACTTTGATAGATTTCCCGCCCGCACTTATCAAGAACCAGTCTGTTCTGTATTCTCCGTGATTTTCATCATAATCAAGGCAAAACGAATTTGTGCGTTTACTTCTGACTCTGCACCAGGAAGGAAGAGAACTTATAGTATAATCCCTTGCATTGGTTTTTACATCAATAATGTACGAACCACGTTGTGCTCCAAGAGATTGTGGCAATTTGGAAACTTTCAGGTAAGTCTCTGATGTTGCATTTGAGTTAGCAGAATAACTTGAATTAATCTTACCTTTTTGAGTGATATTGATCTTAACATCTTTTCCGCCGACGGTAACCTTAAAGTAGTCCGATCTATCCTTGGATTGCATATTTGGATAACATCCGATGGAGAACCAGGTCGGATACTTTGCTTTGACATAGCACCAAGAGGGTAAAAGTATGACAGAATAGTCGGAAGCATTAGTATTTACATCAATTACGGTTGTACTGCTTTCGGCTGTTGTCGTGATATCTGTTTTAGAGACAGACAATCTAATACTGTTTGATTGCTGACTTGATGTGTTTGAGGCTGGGTTTCCAGCTTGTTTGACAGTAATCTTTATCTGCTCAGCGTCATCTTTTGTGTTGACGTAAAAGTAATCACTTCTTAGTGAACCAGAATGATTGCTGTTACATTTGATTGTCAAAGAATTACCACTTCTGGCCACCGTAAACATAGAAGAGGCGACAGAACTTAGATACCAATCCGTGTTGCTGATCACTGTGATTGTTTCCGTTCCTCCATCTTTTGATATGTTGACAACCTCTCTGGAAACCGTCAGCGTCGCTGCTAAGGAGCCATTGTTGTCGCACTTTTCGATTTGTGTCCTTGCATAACCGTCTTTGGGATTGCTGTCCAGGACATTTTGGTATTCAGTCTTCGCTTTGGAATAATGTTTTTGTGAATATTCCGCATCAGCAAGACGAAGGTGCTCTTGGCAATATTTTGCTCGATTACGTTTAATTTCAGCGATTTGTTTGTTCTTGCCAGATGATCCCTTGAACGCTTCGTTGTATTTTGATACAGCCTGAGTATATTCACCATTATCAAAATGATTGTCTCCTTCTTGAAGCAGATTGTTTTGAGCGAAAGTTGAGATTGCTACAAGAAAGGCAATTATTATGGAGACGACTTTTTTCAGAAACATACTATTTCAATTTATTCGCTATGGCTTGCAGACTGGCATCCGGTGTTTTGATTTTTGTCTTCAGTACTTCCAAGAGTTGCTCTGTAATGTATGGATAATCATTGAGGTTGAAATCATAACTAAAAATGTAGTCAGAGATGATAGACAGGACTTTATAGGTTTTTCGTTTGATAATCTCCTCCGGCATTCCATCGACGCTTTCCGCTTTATCAATCCTGACAAGATTATCAATCATTTTCTTAAAATCCTCATAATAGTAGCTATAATTCTCCAACAAGGTTTTTAGATTGGATACATATTCTGAATCAACACTGATGCTATTGAGTTTGTTCAATGCCTTGGTGACGTTGTCTTCTGAATATGGAGCGCTTAAGCAACCTTGGGCTTCAAAATATAGCCTTGCGTAAGTGACCACTTCGCTTATGGATGAATTTGTGCCAAGAATTTCAGAATCTTGGACCACAGAGGCGAGAGTCTTCTTTTTTAGAATGTCATCGAAGTTTTTATTTTTGTATGTGTCTATGATGGAAGACAAAACTTCTTCTTTAGCCCTAAATCTTTCTGTGATAATAGTATCTGGAATATTTGCTCTTATCGTTTTGATGGAGTCTTTTTGTTTTGATATTAGTTCTTCAAGAGATTGTATTTTATTTTCGTGCTCTTTTCTTTCTTTTTTGAATTTTTTGTAGTTGTCAAGTTCTGATCTCAAGTGTGTTACAGTGTCCATTACTTCCTTGATCCGTTTTGCAGCATCTGACTGATAATTATCAGAGCCTAGTTTTTGTTCCTCAATGACTTTTTCAGACTATCGATTTCGACAGCTTGCCTTTCGATTTTGTCAAGTGTGTTGTGCCTTTCTTGAGAAAAAGCACTGAGCCCTATAATAAATGTTAAGAAAGCGATTAGGAGTCGTTTCATAATAGTTGTGTTATTGAATTGTTAGTTGTTGCTCTTATTGGAAAAATAGGTGTATGCCGATGCTGCATCTGAGTTTAGTTTATTAATCAGCCGATCAATGTCAGAATCTACTGGTACGTTATAGCTGGCGGACCTTACCGCGATAACCTCGGTCTTTAGAGGGTCATATAGATTATTCCTGTAATCCTTCTGGGTGTTATAGTACCCGTACATTCCGCTCCAGTGATCGATCTTTCTGGAAAGATACTTAATATGCGCATTGCATACTGTCTGCGGTACATTCTTCAAGGCACTGATCAAACGTGTACAGTTCTTGACGTAGCCATTGCCATTCAGATATGTTTTGGATTGGGAGATCAGATCCTGCGCTGTGTTGACAGGGAACCTTGCGCTCAGTTCTGTGTTGTAATAATGAAATCCTTGGCATTTGTTAAGGAATGACATAATCTCATTATACTTTATGATGATATGCATAATCTCATTTAATGTTTTGTCTGCTTCCCCATTTGGCTCCAGATAGCTGTTGGTTTTGCCTTCAGACTTCAGCACTTTGCATTCATTGTTGATGAACGAGATGTCACTTTCTGCCCACGTTGTCCCTTTGAACACGTGAAAAGCCTGTGCGATGAACTTTTCAACATAGACGGAGTACAGTTGTTTTAAATAATAACTTCTGTTCTGATCATTCCCTATGGAGTCGGCGGCATTCTCTCCGAGCCTTTTTGCATTGGAGTAGTCGTCAATCAGATATTTGACTTCATTGTAACTTTCTTTGCAAAATGCGTCATCTGATTTGTCCGTTATCGCTTGGATCTGTGAACTGATCTTCTCGGTGAATTGATTCTCGGGAAGTTGTGGCTTTTGTGGATCAGGATTAGTAACGCCTGACAAATAGAATATTAAGCCAATAATAGTTGCTATCGCTATTATGGCTATTGTTATTTTAATTGCTTTCATTTGCTTTTTCCCTTAATGCTGATAAAGATTTCACATCACTGCCCTTTATATCTTTTATATATTTCGGCTTTTCACAATTGTTTTGTTCCTCCAGTAATTTCTTTAGGGTACTATTTCGTTTTAAACAGGTATTTTTTTCGATTTCATTTTTGTATGAATAATATGTCTTTGGTTTTTTTCCATCAAGATCCCATAATTTAAGAGCCAAGGCAATATTTTCTTTGATATCACCAGTGGCATTGTTCAGATAATCTTCAAGTTTTTTCTTTTTCCAGTCTCCCTTTTCGAGATAAGTAATAATTTCTTGTTCCTTTTCAGTTCGTTTGTCCTCCTCAGATTTATTAGCATTTTTATCTTTATCTGTTGTAGGAGGATTGACAGTAGGTGTACATATGTCTTCAGTAACATTCGTATCCCTGTTTTCCTGTTGTTTCTTGTTTAAAGAATCAATCTGTCCCTCGACTTTTTTTCGAATATCGCATAGTGGCAAATTAGCGATGTCAGGAACGTTAATATGTTCAAGCCTATTGTCTGCTGCGTTTACAATAGATTTAAGATCTTGCAGAGAACTATTACCGCTAAATAGGCTATCATTACAATTCGCAAACTCAATCCAATTGTTCTTGTCAATGCTCTTTCTCAAGGTTTTGATATTATTTGCAATATTCTTGTATTTAATGTACTCCTCAAGATCTTTGTCGTTTCCATTATTTTTCTTCCAGAAGAAAGGGGACCAGCTCTTGCTCTTCGGTCTTGATTCTTCCAATGACTTTATACAAGTATCAATCTGAACCATAATAAGAGAGTCACCTTGAAGGTATTTTTCGACTCTCTCTATCGGCCTGAGGTTATTCTTTGTTGGCGTTTTACTTGTAAAGCAATGTAGAATAATAAACACTAATATACCGAAGACTAAGACACAGCATATTGATGCGATAATCTTCAAGTGACTTTTAAGCCAGAATGCTATTCCTGGTTGTTTACCACCAATTGTGTCTTCTTTTCTGGACAATTCAAGGGTTACGTTGCCATCACACTCTCGCGGATTGAATTTAAAATCCTCCTGCTTGTAGCCTTTGGACTTTACACTTATCAGTGCATCCCGATCTATTTCATCGTCGATAAAAACAATAGTTTTGTCTTTGGAGAATCCACCTCTGCGTTTAGTCCAGACCTCGAAATCAGAGACTGGCTCTTTAGTGTCGGCATCTATTACAGAGACTTTGATACTCTTCTTTTCGTGGACCGTAATCGAAAGACAATCAGGGAGATTGTCAGGAAAGATTCTCTTTGATCCTGACATATTTCCGGAATTCACGGTAATAGTCCACGGACGTCTGATATCTTCTCCTACAAAGGTAATGATTCCGTTTTCGTTAAAACTGCGCTCATTGTCAGAATTACAGCAGACAATGGCAGGCTTGGAAATTGACCGCCCTTTAGGATCATTAACTAAGATCTTAATGCTTTTCTTAGCAGGCGTTAATTCCACGCAAGTTATGTGGACTGTTCCGTTATCAATATGGATACCTTCAGAATCTGAAAGTTCAGCCAAAGTCCCCATTAGTATCTTTGGCTCATAACAATCTTTAGTCCAAGATATTCGTATGGCATCTTTGCGGCGAACCTTGTTTTTGTTGAATATCTGTCTCCAGTAGGCCCCGTTATTTACCTCGACCTTGATTCGGTTTCCATTTTGCGTAGTGCCGCTCTCGAACTCGATTCTGAATTTTGGATTGTCAAGATCAATTATACCGGTAAGGTTGGCCTGCGGATTGATTTTTACGATGGATAGAGGATTATCCTTTTGTCCTTCATATTTTTTATCCACAAAGTAAACCTGTTGGTAAGGATAATATTCTGATTGATAGTGGTCGTCCAAGTAACGTGAAAAATCCTCATCTGTCCTATAGAATAGGAAGGCTGGCGTTTCCGAACCAGGAGCGACTGATTCGACATCTTCATCTGATAACCGTTTCAGGTTAGAGTCAAATCCATTGGCTATCTCCGCGAATAAATTCCAATCCTCATTTTTCTTGTTGTCAAAATAAAAATTGGGACTATAATTCTGAATGTAGGTTCCGGCAAGAGTGTCAAGAAGAGACTTGACATCTTTGCCGGACAGCATCTTATCTTTCGGAATGAATATTGAGAACGCTATGTAGCCTACCGCACCTCTTTGAACATCATAACCTATGACATATTTTGAAAATATGCGTCCGGTAGAAGAGAATGCAAGAGAGTAGAATTCTTTACCATAATAGCAGGATTGGGTCTGTGCGTCAATCCTTTGGATGTCAGATCCAAAATTGAAAAACTCTTGTGGAGTCGGTTTGGGGTACAGTACGTTATACCCATCCTTGCGCGCTTGGATGAAAATCTTCATATACCTTCACATTACTTGTTGAAAACGTCCAGAATGCTTTTCTTAGAACATTTTATCCTTTCCATAAGAATATCAACTATACGAGAAGCTTCGTCTCCTTTGAAATTACAAATCTGTTTGAAATATACATTGCCGAGCGAGAAAGGGCGAACGTTAAGAACGCCTCCATTTATGCTGTACGTTTTACAATTGTCTTTCAAAGAGTTGATGAATGACGTGTAGTTTTGTCGGTATAAATAATCCTTGGCGTACTTGATTTTGTCGTTATACTCTGTAATCTGGTTCCCTTCCTCATCGACAAATAAGTCGCTTTTGGTCACTACTACATATATTGCATCTGTGGTCTTATCGAACACTTTGTTGTTCTTGAAATATGTTGCGGCCGCACCCAAATAGTCGCTTTGGGTCAACCCTTGTGAGTCGGGTTTGTTTTCCCTGTCGAAATCGACAAAGAAGAAATGTAACTTTCTGTTATTACTTTTTAGGAATTTATTCAATGAGTTAAATGTGTCTGTATGAGATTGTGTCGGAAACTCAATATTGGCGTTCTTGTTGAAGAAACACTTGAATACCTCCCCGCTCAGTTCAATCAATGATACTGAGCGGCCATTCTTCTCTGTTGGATCTTTTAAAGTGAAGGGAAGGTACTGGTTGTTTTCCACTGGAGTTGGTGGCGGGAGAAAATCATTGGCTTTATCATCATCGCTGAATATATTCTTCAACTGAAAAGCATAGTGATAACCAGGTCCGGTCGCAATGTTTAGGAGGCCTCTTTCTTCAGCAACTCTTAGAACGGCCCCTAAGGCACAGGTCTTTCCTGAACCGGTTCCGCCCCAGAAATAAACTTCGGTATAGCCTTCGGGAATGGAATCAGGCGTTTCCCCAAGTTCAAGGTTTGGCGCTACAATTTGATCAAGATTATCGAGTGCACTTTTGGGGATGCCACAATCAGATTCAAGTTCGCCTTTTGTAAGTGTACCGTTTGCTATATAGGCCTCAATTTCGGCAGGGGAATATGAATTAGGATTCCGTTTGATCTTGTCTATTATTCCAGCCTTTTGTGCATAGTTGGCCTCCTTCTCATTTCTTAACCTGTCTATCTCTTTCCTGGCTTCAGCAACGTGCCGTCCATTTGGGAATTTAGTGATGTAGTCTCGAAGAGAGGATTCGTTGCCATATCTCGCTATCTCCCACGCTTTGTCGTCAGCATCATCCTTCGCTTTAATAAGGGAATTTATCTTATTCCGCTTCGTCGCGTCCAGATTCCCTGTATTCCGCAGCTCTTCAAGTGTAACATTTCCTTGAACGATTTCTCCTGCGAGCTGTTCGGCACTAAGGTCGTCTATATGACTGAGTATGTAGTTTTTTTCCATTTTGGTTTGTTATTGTTAAATTAAAGTTCATCAATTGCTTTTTTATGGTTTGAGAAGATCATCTTCCATCCCGGGAAGCGTGGGTGGCGCTTTGTGATCATCCAAGAGAACATCATCATACCCCAGAGAATTATTGATAGGATGATTGAAAATGCACCTGGCGCTTTCTCTTGGGTTAAGATGTCTTCAACTTCGGAAAAAGACAAGTCATATTCAAAATCATTGGCTTCTTCACCTTTCTCCCTGACTTTTGAATAGTCAACCAGGGTATTCCGCCATCCTTCAGATTCTGTCTTAACTTCTTTTGCGATGCGTGGGATTCCGATCGGCTTCCATAAGTCCACTGTCTTGCCCGCGTCTTCAAGCCAATCTTGGGCGATGTCCTTGAGCCCATTATGTGTGATTGTGTCACAGTAATTAGTCGGGAAGAGGTCAGCGTGGATGGTGAACATTTTGTTTTCGATCTGCTTTTCGTCCGACACTTCGCTGGAAGAGAAGCCGTATCTTGCATAGTCACTTGGCATAGTGTTCTTTGCGGCGACCACACTTCGAAGGTTATTCCTGTAGAGATTCTCTCTTCTGGAAGCGTAATCCTCATATTCCTCGAACATATTCTCCGCTTGGTTGACGCTGGCCTTCAGGTTTTTCTGAACCTCAGACCTTTGCGATGTCACGTTGAAAAAATGTGGAAAAGGAGAGTAGCTGAGCGTTACGAATATTAATATGAACAGTGCGACCAGAATGAACTCAAAAATCACGCTTGTCCTGAAGTTGTGGTCAGATCTTTTTAGAAGTTTCGCACCGAATGCGCAAAGAAACAGTACGATGGTGAAGGCTGAAGCAAAACCAATACTTTTCAGATCATCTCCCATCTGAATGAAATTAAGTCCAAGAAAGCAGATGAAACCAAATGCCATCGCTCCTACGATTGTTAGTAAATCGGCTAATGAAAATTTTGATTGTTCCATATCATCTATTGTTGTTTATTCTTTTTATTTCTGAATTTATCCTTTCAAGTTCTGTCTCAAGTCTGTTTCGCTCTTGTTCGAGTCTTTGCAGTTCTGTCTGCGGCGCCGAACGGCTTGAGGCCACTTCACTTGAACTTTCCCCGATTGTAAAAGAGCAGATATGCACTGATTTTTTCTCTTCAGTCATAGTTCCTTCATACTGCTCTGTCTCGCTTCCGTGTTTGACGGTCACGGTGTACGGAGTGTCGCTGTCGGAAATATGTTTTTTATAGTATAGTATATAGACATTGTATGTTCCGCTTGGAGCGCCACCTGTCTTCCAGTAGATGTTTTCAATCGGATGTTGGCTGTCAGGATATTCAGCGTTCATATCAACATCCAGATGCCCGCCACTTGGGACAGTCTTGTTTTTGTACCAAATGGCATTGCCGTCTGGGTCTGTGCAGATAAGGTCAAGGTCGTTGTAATTGTTCCAACTGAGCAGAATCTGAACATCTCCGGTTGAAGGTGTCGGCTCGGATTCGACATCTTCTCCATTCTTGACCATATTCAACGCTTTGTCCAGCTGGATCAATGGAGCGATATTGCCCTGTGTCTGCAAGCCTGAGGCTCTCAGAATATTAATGATTCGTTTTGAAGTGATTCCTTTATCCAGACTCTTCATTAGCGCGACAGCTCCAGCAACGATTGGTGCTGCCATACTTGTACCGCTTAAGGCTTTATAGTCTTTGCGTCCTATTGAACTGTAAATGTCGCAGCCAGGAGCGGAGACCGTGGTGTATTGTCCATAGTTACTGAAAGACGCTTTGTCCAAAGAGTGATTATCTTTATCCGTCGCAGACACGGTTATGAATAACTCAGGGCGTTGAATTGCATCTATTCCGGCCAGGATATTGTCGTTACCCGCTGCGATCACAATGGTGGAATTGTGATTGGCGGCGATCCGCATTATTTCACGCCAAAGACGTTCCTCCTCCTTGAAGTAGTTGTCGATTAGATCTTGCTGTTCGCTTTCCGGAATCTGACCGATCTCAGAGAATTGTGCTCCCAAAGACACATTGATGACATCCGCTCCTTGATAAAGGGCATATATGATACCATCCAGAACGGAGGTGATGGTCATCCGTCCCTTGTCGTCCGCAACCTGTACTGGCATAAATCCACACTTTGGAGCAATGCCGCAAAGTCCTTTTCCATTATCGGCAAGACCAATCGCGATCCCGGCCACGTGTGTTCCGTGGTCAATCTCCTGAGGAAAGACCTTGTCTGAATGAAGCCAAACATTGTATGGTTGAAGCACTTTTCCAGCAAGTTCCGGATGCTTGATATTAAATCCATTGTCAACAATCGCTACCGTGATGTCCGGATCGCCAGTCGTTATCTCCCAACCTTCAAATGCCTTGATTGTTTTGAGATACCACGTTTTGGCGGGGTCGGAGAACCCTGGGTCTGAAGGAATCGAAGACCCTTCAAACAAAGCCTCGTCAAAAACGAACAATTCGTACTCCGGTGCGAATGCTTCCGGAATTTCGTCTTTCAGTTGCTGACGTTTTTCCTTGGGGATCTCGATTTGCATCCTTTTGACAACGTCATCATAGTAAACAATCTTATATGCCTCCTCGGGATATTTCGCCTTGAAATCTTTGGCAAGGTCCAAGATTGACTTATCCTCGTTTTCCATAAGAATGTTCAGTTTATTCGCTATGATGTCCGGATTGCCTGGAAGAATCTCATCGCTGCCGTCATTTGGAGGCAGTACACCTTGGTATGGAGGTAAGATCCCTTCATACCCGGGAGGTGTCGGAACAGGATTGTAAGGGTGGTATGGATCGTATATTCCGCCGTCTGTACGATGATTATTATCTCCGCTCAACCAACTGCTGTCATTGCCGCTTAAAGCGCCTCCACCTTGCAGCACAGGTGAACAACCACTACAGTTTCGTAACAGCAATGGTAATAGTAATGCTAACAATAACAGGATGAGCAGCCATTTCAGGCAACCACTTTTCCGCCACCAAAGGCAAAAATCCGAAAACCAAATTTTTACCCTATCCCAGAATTTTACCGGAATAGGAGGAATAGGAGGTGTAGGTGGTATAGGAGGAATAGGTGGCTTTGGATCGCCACCATCGGGGCCAGAAGGAGCTATAGGCGTTGTTGTATCGTCCTCTGGAACAGGAGGCATTATAGGCGTTCTTTGGCGCTTGAGCCTGATATCCTTGCGTATCACGCCGATATCTTCTCTAATATCCTCCCTCTTTTGCATCCCCCACAAACCGAGAACCACTCTATTGTCATAACAATAGAGGAAGTCGTCATCGACATACTTGATTGCGTCTGCCAAGAATTCGGCATCTGTCGCTTTACCGTTCCCTTTGAGACGATCAATAGTAGTCTGGTAATGGGCGATAGTCTTTTCCTTGATATTCCTGTATTTATCCTTATCATCACCTGAAAGTTCCCCAAATAGTGTAGGAACGTCATTCGATGATGATTTTATGCCGTGAAACTCGATGTCATCATTATCCTTTTTTACAGGATAAGCGAGAAAGTTGATATATTCGCCGGAGATGTTTTTCTGGATTATGCTGTTCTTCGCGTTTTCATACTTGTCGAATATCAATCTTCCATTGATGATCTGTTTGGCCTTGAAATATTTTAAGTTGGTCTTAAACAATGGCTCGTGGCCTATCACTGTGTCCATATTATTCGATGCTGATATTATCGTATTCTGAGATTATTGAACCAAGCTTGTCGTTGGATGCGATGTCATAATTTGGAATGTCACAAACGGAAACGAATCCGATTTTCAACTTGTTGTACCATTCAATGTAGTTCCTGTAACTCGGCAGAAATCTCATTTCTTCAGGGTGTTTCTGGATGATTTCTGTCCAATTCTCTATACGGTTGAACATTTCCTTGATGGAAGTATCCTGTGATTCTTGTTGTTCGAGTACCAGACCTAAGCCATTCTTGTCGTTGGCGTTTTTCAGATCGCAGATTTCGGCTTTGTCAAGATATTCGAATCCAACTGAATTGATGCACTTGTTCAGCAATTCGGCGCTTATGTCAGCAACTATCTCATAAGGAAGATCGGTCTTGCTATGACCATCAACATACCTGCGGATCTTTCCGGCGATCCGTTTTGACAGGTTCAGTTTTTTGAATAATTTCCGGAACATTTCGACCATCTCATCCAGAGAAGGGGCACCGTTTTCCGCTAAAATCCTATGTAATACGATCTTGTCTTTGTTTGTGACATTATTTAACCAAAAGTCAAGCAAGGCTTCCGATAATTGCCTGGCGTTGTTCTTGATCAAATCTAAATGACCGGAAATCAGATCGTCAATACTGATTCCTTCTTTGTTAAGTATTTCCTTCAGTTCGGCCTTTTGTTCATCCGATGTCTTTTCGTAATGGGCACATAATCTATCGAAGTATGTCTCGGCCGTGTCTCCTTCAATCACCGGGACTTGAATCTTTAATGTACTGTATTTGTCCATATTATAGACTTCCCGATGCTCTATGTCATCAACTATCCTACGGTATAGATTAAGGACGGTGCTTTCATCAATCATCAGTTCCCTCATCATCATTCCATATTGTTTGATCCCGTCCGCGGAGAATGCCCTGTCAAGTCTTAACTGAATATCTCCGGCTGTGGATTTGGCTTTGAGGAGTTCCTCATCCTTATCATTACTGTGATAGTATTTGAGCAGCTCTTTCTTGAAAGACTCTTTTATCTCTTCTAATTCGGAAATCGCTTTCTTGGTGCGGGCTGCGTTTATGTTTTCTGCGGCTGTTGACAATCTTTTGATTATCAGTCCAGTTCCATCTTTGTTTATCGATGCTGCCTCATCCCAGGATTCACCGGATCAGCAAAGTGTTTTTGGACAAATTCATAATTGATGAATGATTCACGCAGCTTCCCTCTGAAATTCGGATCCTGCTCCGGAATGACTTCCTCCTTTTCACATTTGTATTTATTATAACCTCGGAATAGATTACTTGGGGTTTCTGATTTTTCGAAGTCCCTTAATAGGTAGATATTCTGAAAGTGTGGTTGTGATGTAGTCCAGTTGTCAAACCAAGAATACAACGGATTCTTGACTTCGATGTATTCCTGCGCCAATGTTGTGTCGAACCTTTGAAGCCAACGGTAGGATAATGATGAGCTGTCCCTTCCATCTCTTATCGGGTCGTAGGCCATATTGACGTTGAAGAATGTCCCGATAATGAACAAAGGTGGCACTATCGAGGTGCGAATGAACTGTTCTCTCTTTTCCGGAGAATCTCCTACTACTTTGTTGATCCAATTGTAAAGTAGTTGAGGCATAAATCGTTGGGCGGTTTGTTCGTGCTTCGCGCAAAAAATCAGTATGCTGATTTTCTCAGAGTCAGAATACTTGTTGAACAGATATGCGACTTTCCCTCTTAACAGGAGGTCGGGTATGGTTTTGTCTTCTACAGCCTCAATCTGTGTGTTCATTCTGGATCTGGCTCCCGGAAAATCGAGAAGATCGGATTCTTTCAAAAAAGGCTTGCTCTGGATCAAAGACTCTGGTTGGCTGAAAACCAATTCCGCTGTCAGAGCGCAGATATATGATTTGGAGAGCTCTGATTCTTTCTCTGATATAGAACACTTGATTTTTGTCGTCGGAGTATAGTTCTGTTCGATTCTGTCCGGCGCGGAATAAATCTCCCGGAGCCTCTTGACATCCAGTATGGTTCCATATGAATACAGGACTGCTTCAATAGGAAGATAGATGATGTTGTCAAAGTCTATTTTCTGATATTCAGAAATAAGCGAGCCAAACAGATTTGTGAAGACCTCATTCTTGTTCCATAGTATAGAAGCTAAGTCTTTCCACTCATCTGGTTTTATCTTACCTATGATTCTGGAGATTCCGATAAAGAAGTTTGAATCGAGAATTCTATCCGCCTTTTGGAAATAGTTCTCGAAATATTCTTTGATATCTATGATATCATCTTCCTTTAGATAGTTTTGTATTTCAGGCGCGTCGGCATATTGTTTTGTGAGTACATCCACATATTCATTAATCTCTTCTACGGACAGGAAATGAGTGTCGCAGGAAGTCTTGAGATTAATGTCATTATAGAAACTATCGCACAGAACCAAGATAAGATCTGCCGGCGATAGTAGATTCGCTTTAATCGGGAAATCTTTGAAAATAGGTTTATAGTTCACGGAAAATCTGGAAACGAGGCTTGTTGACTCGCTTCCGCCTCCCGGAGGGTTGATCTCTTCAATGAAGTTGTATGCTTCACCATTGGATCCGACCAGGCTGAAAGGTTTCCCGTTTTCAGACAAAAGACTGCTTACAAGGTATGACTTTCCGACTTGGCTTTCACCATAGATGGCCGCTGCTGGATTCCCCTCCAGAGAATATTTCTTTTTGTTTAGTTTACGTCTGCAATTTATGGCGTAATTATAGGCATCTTCCCTTTTGTTGCCATCCAATGAGGATGTTATCCAGTTTTTTGCCTTTTCGATAGCGGCTAGTTGTTTCTCAATTGACTGTATCATTGCCTTGGTTAATTTTTATGGTTGACGTTAAGCGTGAATATTCCAGAGTCAAGCCAGAAATCCTCGACTTCAGCCATACTCTGAACTTGCAGTGCGATAAAATTGCGATTAATACTATTGCCGTCTTTGTCCGTTATATCCTCTATTGCCAGAGTCTCTTTGTCTTCGGCAAAATTTCTGGACAAGGTGATTTTAAGTGGCATCCCTTTTCGTATTTTCTGCTTTTCAGCTTTGATGCATTGCTCGATAGTGTTGTCATCAATGTCATCGTCAAATCTGCCTCTAACCCTGTCTTCCAATCTGAAATCATTAAAATCTATGGTATAGAATGGTCTGGTTGGATAAGATTCGATATCCAGTTGCTTGACACCGATTCTGAACGGTAGGGATGTCACATTGACGTGGGCGATATTTGTCTCAGGAGTTATGAATGGCACACCCATCTGCAGGCTATCATCCAACTGACCGAAATAATTTGTTGTAGGGGTCAGATCCTTGCTTAATTCTTTAAGATCAAGTATGAAGCCATTGAACCCTCCATTCGATGCGATTTGGCCGATCATAGCACCGG